>Ga0302271_10001161_pt1 | contig 25730 bp, 7 predicted proteins | sample III_Bog_N1_1_FD_198767 | JGI IMG/M metagenome (GOLD analysis project Ga0302271, IMG submission 198767) | Peat permafrost microbial communities from Stordalen Mire near Abisko, Sweden - III_Bog_N1_1 | ecosystem: Environmental > Terrestrial > Soil > Wetlands > Peat | place: Sweden: Abisko... | reverse complement strand
AATAAATAATATCCAAAAAGTATTTCCTTTTCTAAGATGCACTTTGAAAGAATTAATATCAGAAAAAAACTTATTATAAAACATAAAACAATCAATAAGTAATTGATTTTATGAAGAGTCTAATCAAATCATAATAAAGGGGTTGGTTTATGCCAAAAAAAATCTAAAAAATAAAGTAATATCCATCCATTCAAAGTCATTTATATTTTCTCTTTCCTTTATTCATAAGTCAATTCATTAATTTCTTTTTTTTTTCAGATAATTTTCTTAAATAAATTTGAACTTCTCTTTACTATTCTCAAAACAATGAATATTAAATTACAAGAAAAAGCCATTTATTTCATACATATTCTTCATTTTATGTTGAAACTAAGCCAACAAACTAATTCTCAAAAATCTTTTTGATTGCCTGTCACATTTGCTAAAAACAGAAACTTAAACTCAGATAAATCTAACATGAAATCTCAGTAATATTCTGTCTCAAAGTTGATCAACAGATGTTTTATTAACAAGTGTTTGCAGCTTCTTGATTGCTTGATCTTTGAAAAGCAGAATATTTCCATGATAAAGCTTGAGACATGCAAGCTTTGCAGTTGGTTTCTCTGAACTGTCTTTGGTTTCTAAATGCCTCTAGGATTCATCTGAAATTGCCTTCATGCATATATTCTTTCCATTCTGTTATTAAAGTCAAGCCAACTATTTTTTGTCATTTTTATTAGGGTTTTCATTTTCAGCCAAAGGTTAAAGACAAAAAATTTTTTTATATGTTTACCTCCACAAACTATTCCGAAAATGCTTTGAAATAAGAATCAAAATCTTTTTTGTCTTTGTGACATTAACCTGTACCTACGAGCTGCTTGAAATCAGGTACTTTCAAGCTGATTTCGTCGATATTTCGAATGCACTCTTGTTCTTGATTCTAAAAATTGATTATTCATTCTTTGTCATTTCGGTTCAATGAAAAAAGAATCCATTTTAATGAAGAAGATAAATTGGTTATTTATAAAAGTTAATGTCTGAAATATGTATGCTACTTCAAGTTAATTATAGAGATCAACAAACGATGCATCAGTTCTTCGAAATCTCTCAATAAATACCTAGAACTCAGCCATCAATAACTCCGTAGATCTTTCGATTAATGAAGTTGATTTGCTCTTAGATTTATGAAATTTGATGCGAATAAATAAATCTTTGATTGATTCTACAAGTTATTTAATTATTTTTTAGCTAAGATAATGAATCTTTTGTTTTTTCTTTGGAATTATCAAGAATTTGTAAATATCAACTCCAATATTTTGCTTATTTCTGTCATAACATAAATAATAAAATAATTCACCATTTGCGCAGATAGATATAGTTAACCAATCATTGGTATTTTGAGAAGCAATCCTTCTCTTCTCGAAGTAAAAATATTTTAGTAAAATACAACAATTATTCTGTAGAAATGCCCCCCATAAAACATCTAAATCTACACAACAGATAAATCAAAATTGAACCACTTAACTAATATAATCATTTATGATACGCATAAGTCTATTTCGCTTTGTTCGTGCTCTACGAAAAATCATTCACTCCTAGGTTCTGATAAAAATAAAAAGGATTCTCCTCAGTTCTTTAGAAATCAGTCAAAGGTTGTTGTTGTTGTTGCTGTTGTTGGCTTCCACCATTGAAAGGTGCAATTTACCCAATTTTCGATGACCCAACAATATTCTAAAAGCGTTGCTGTTACTATTGGAAATACTACTGCTGCTGCTAAACTTAGTGAGATTAAAATTGATTCGCTCTTTTTGGCACTCGTTGCTGTTGTTACAGCTCAGGCTAAAATTAATATTATTGTGATTGATTATTTTACTATTATTCTTATTTTTCTTATTACTGATATGGCACTACTTACGGGGAAAGAAATACATGTTAATACTACGAAGATGCAGATGAAGAAGAGGAAGAATTAGAATGCTAGCGGTCTCTAATCGCTGGAGACTGAAATATCCTCTATTTTGAAGACTGCAAGTGCCCATTTTATCTAATATTTCCAGACTGAGGAGGAATAATAGACCCACTGAAACTTGTTTTTCTGGAAGAGTTCTAGCTCTACAAAGGAGTCTAACCTAGCGAGGATTGAAGGAAAGAAGAATCATTATGAGAGGTTTGGTTGCTTTTATTCCGATTTCTAATTGCCAAGTCATTTTAATTCACTAACAGCCTTATCCCAACAATTGGAATTGGGGGAACAAGAGGAGGGGCTACTTCTGTTCTAAAAGAAGAATCTTATGTGGCTTATATTTTAACAGGAGTATTGGTATTGTTACTATTGCTAGTGATACTCACATTGCAGTTGTTCCCATTATTTACACTCGTATTATTGTTATTTTTGTTATTCTAATTTGGGATAATGTCGTTGTTGCTAACATTAAAACTCTTGGTATTGTTAGTCGAGTAACTGTTATTCCCAATACTATTGCTACGATTTGTATTCATTGTCATGTCTTAATCTAACTACTAAAAACTTGTTTATTGTTGTGCTTTTATTGGGAAGATTCTTGTGTGTTTTCTGGCTAAAGGATCAGACTGTTTTGAATGAAAGTAGATTGGAGCATACTGAGCTTAAAGCTAAGATTACTGAATATAATATGGGTTAGGTTGTTATGGTTACTTTAATCCTTGGTTGATTTAATTACTGTTGATATTCGACAAATCAAGCTGGAAATTCAATCCAGGAGAATTCACTTCAGATGAAATCTTCCTAGGTGTCTCATGAGGTGGTATCAGCCTTGAGGAATCGATTGAATGTATTTAGAATGAAGATGAAAAGATTCTATTAGTGTTATTGCAGTTAATGGATGCGTTTCTGTCTCTGGAGTTGCCCTTAGGAGTGTCTTCTATTTAGAGTTTTGAAATTTCAGGGGATTGAAATTAAAAGGAGTTTTATTTCTGAAGAACTTTCTCAGCTGAAAAGGTGTAGTCTGACATAGGTAAATGCTGCTGCTACTTGAATGGTGTGTTTGTATTTGAGTTCTTAATAGCATAAGGGCTGTTTCGAACACTGCTTGGTTATGGCAAATATGTTTAGTTACTACCAATGAAACTTCCTTGTTCTTGATCCTAGTTTTTTTGTGGTTATTAGTCAGAGAATGCCTTTTGGGAGAGCAACGGAGCAGCAAATATGAAAGAAGTGTCATTTGATTTTGAGGAGTTTATTCTTCGGTTGTCTGCAGGAAGTTATTCATTGTTTTAGATAGGATATTGAGAATTAAATGGATTCTAAATGGAGTTTTAGATTATTTTTTTACCATTATTTAATATATTCAGCATATTATCTGTGCTGTTAGGGCTATCTACATTGCATTTGTCTTGGTCTTTCTTCAGAATATTTTAGTCTTGATCACTGTCTTAAAAGTTGTTTCTGTTATTAGATCCAATATTTGATTCTTATTCATCTTTTAGAAGTGAACCCATAAACTTTTCAGTAATATTAGTTTCTTCTACGCTGTTATATCTATTAGCTGACTTCGAAATGGAGCTATTATTGCTGTGGTTGCTGACATTATTGACATTGTTAGAGTAAGTCAGGATCCTTGGTGTTTTCGGAAGAGTTGAATTTATATTATTTCTAGGAACTCGCTGAGTTTCGGTGGTTTTGAGTTCATCAGCCTATTAGACTTAATTTAAAGCAGAGAGTTTAGTGTCAGTGTTCACTGTTTTTGCCCTAGCTGCTGAGACTAAGCTGTTGTTGCCTTTACTTTGGGCAATTGCCAAGAAAAAATTATTCTTCCTTTCATTACTTTTTTTAAAAAAACAAATAAAAAAATCAAGATTAAATTCACCAATCTAAAAAAAAAGAAGATTTTCAATTATTTACTTGAAAGGAGAAGCATTGTTATTGCTATTATTTTGATTAGTATTGCTTTTTGTGCTATTGGGGTTGTAATTCTCTTCAGATTAAGAGGTATTGATGATTTGTACATTTATGTTATTTTGTATATTAACATTTGAGGGAGAGTTACAGTTTATTCCGAAATGCTAGTGGAAAAATGGGACGTACTTTTACTATTATTATGATTAATTAGATTAGTTTTATTAATACTGTTTATACTAGTCTTTGGAATATTCTTCTTTGTCATCAGATTTCTCAATGAATGTCTAAACAGTTTTTTCAATAAATGTCGAAGAATCAATGAATGTCTGCAGGTTATTGCTGCTGCTTTGCTCGCCTGAAGAATTTGTTTTGCGTTATTTAGATGATTCTTAAGATTTGTGTATGATTTAGTTTTTATAATAAGAATAATTGACGCTGGAGTTGCTCATAACACCGCTACTGTTTGATTAGCTGTTACTGCTGCTGCTAGAGTTGTTGTTAATCACTTCATCTTTGAGAGTTGCTATCTTATGCTGCTGCAATGCATTCTTTCGTCTTTCGTATAAGCTCTTCCGTTCATATTGCATGTTGTCGTGATGAATCTTGAAAAAATCATGGTGTAAAAGCTACTCAGCTGTCCAGCGATCTTTTGGATTCAGCTCAAGACATTTAGAGAGAAAATCATTGAGTTCATGGGAGAACTACTGTGGATCTTAGAAATGAACGATAGGCGTTGCTTAGATCATTTTCATCGCATAATTTGGGCGAAGATCACCATAAGGTGGCATTCCTTCAGCCATTTCGATGATACATATTCCAAGTGCCCAAATATCGACTTTATTTGTGTAGATTTCTTTTCTTAATTGCTCAGGGGAAAGCCAATATGGACTGCCCACAAAGGTATCTGCGTCAGACTATGAAAATCATAAAAAAATATTAGAAAAGAAGATTAATTATGTGTTTATTTTGTTGTTTTTTCCTTATTTGTCAAATAATTAACTAGAATTTCCTCCTGTTTAATGGATTTATCGTTAAATATATTGTTCATGAAGACCTCCTTTATTCTGTGAATTATAATACTTTTAACTCATTCCCGCATTAATTGCTTTGACACATTGATGAGAGACATTTCTTTCACAATGCCCCCCCTTTCCTTTGAATTATTAGTTCAACAAACAATACCTTAGATGATGAGACCCCGAAATCAGATAATTTTGCTTCTCCATCGCTGTTCAGAAGAATATTTGCACTTTTGAGATCTCTGTGCATTCTCTAATGCTTATGCAAGTAATCAATGCCTTGAAGAATATTTTCCAAGATGCAAGCTATTTCTGCTTCGAAAAATGTCTAGCCTGTGATGTTAATCACATCGGAAAGAGATCCCATATTGCAGAATTCAATAACTAACCAGATTTCTTTCTTTTAGACATCAATGTATTTCTCGAAGAGTCGGACGATAGATTGATGATTCAGTCCGCTAAGGGTATTTTCTTCATTTAAATGGCTGCTGAGGTCTTCATTGATTTTTAGGATTTTAATCGCAACGAGTTTATCAGAAAATTTATCGATAGCTTAGTATACAACTCCGAACGCACCTTAGCCTAAACACAAGCAAGAACCATTTTACAAAATAATCAAAAATAGAAAGATTTCTAATGGATAAAAAATGATCAAAACCCATTATTTTTTTCAATAATTGTTAAGTCATAAAAAATCATTAGTAAACTATCTACCTATCTTGTAAACCTTTTCATAGCGTTCCTCAGGATTCATCTTGTAATCGTCGAAGACATTCTGCTTCTGAAGTTAGTTGCTCATGTGATGCCTCCAAGAGAGTTAAAACACAGAACACACGTTATTTTATAAATTTTTGTCAATTAACACAATTTCTTTGTCTCTCTTATTGCTCGTTATTTATCAATCTATTACTCCTATTCGTTTAATGAATTAATCGTAAGCATTCCAGACCTGTTTTTCTATGAGAAGTTTTGTCTGCAAAGTAATTAACTATCTCAAAATCCCTTTGCTCTTATTTGAATAATTCTTCTTAATGTTCATCCCCCTCCATCCAAAAGATGAATACGTTCAACTAGAATTCTGTTTTAACTTTTATAATAAGTGAAAGCTCATTTATAGTGCGAATAAAAATATGACAAAAGCACAAACACTTCAATACATTCTTTAACCCCCAAAAAAATAATCAGTATAAAAAAGCATTTCAAATCGAGCAAGCAATATTTTATGATTTAATATTCATTTTTAGCACATAAAAACAATTGAATTTTTTGTATGACATTAAAAAAAAATGAATGTGATACAAACAATATCCACGCTTTCTGCTGGCAAGAATTAATGATTCTAATCCCTTATCTCTGACCTTATAAACTAAAAATATCAACATTAACAACAACAAGAAGGACTAATAAACACAATCACTTGAAAGACGACTCAAACTTCATGTGATGATTTTACTTGTTAAGCTACTTTAATGCAAAGAGATGAAAACTACAAAGCTTTTGAGTGACCTTGAGTTGATAATTTAAAGGGTTTTTTTAATTATTTTGATTATTGAAAGTAAACTGCAATAAAACAACAAACACTTTTCTTTTAAAAGAAGTTCTATTTTTTATTACTTTCTTTTTGCACAAGCTGATGAAGCAAAACTCAAATTACTAGAACAAGCAGAAGCTTGTTAATAAAGGTATCATCCAAATGAGCAACACGAGCTCTGCAATCCAGCAGACTCTCACAGGTTCAAAACAAGGAAGGACTTTAATCCTATCTAATGATCTAAATAGTAGTGCCCTGAATTCTTCAACAAAAAATATACAATCTAATTTATTATTAAAATCCTAAGCATTGTTGGTATCCACAAGCAGCTTAGGTTCTCGGAAAATGAGCGAAATAAAGGTAAATCAAATGAAAGCTATTGAGGAAGAATTAGAAGCCTACTAGAAAATGAAACAAGAAATCAATACTTAGCGAACAGCATAAGAAAATGAACCTTTTCGCGAGAGAGCAGATAAGTAATCTTCAGGAACAGAGTGGGATGAAAGCCGTAAATATAATATATTGCAAGGAAGAAGAGAGCTGCATTAGAAGTTTAAAATACAAAAAGAAGCTGTGAGTACGTATCTGTCAGGAGGAAAAGTAGATTAAAGAATCATTAAGAGATACAAGGAAGTCACGTAACCTTCGCCTATCTAAAAAGCGCATCATTTACCAAAAGATAACAATCCAAGTAAGAGTCTCTTCTGCTTCACATAGCCTCACAACATTAACAGCAATGGTATCAATAACAATAGTATCAACAGTAATAACAACAATAATAGCATCATCTAGAATAGAAGTAATGGCAATAATACTAACTACATGATTCAAAAGAAAAGCTCTAATAACGTTAGGCCAGCTTCTTCGATGAATAGAATGAGTAATAGCTAGAACTTTAACAATGTTATGAGCAACAACAGCGTTACAAATGAATCAAAACTCATAAGAGCTATGAATCCTTAAAGATAACCGCTCTAAGTTAAATCATCTGGCTAATCCCCAAAGAAAAATAGACTTAATATCGATATCCCTGAGACACCTGGAAGCATAGGTATGTATTTACCGCTAGCTGAAGGGTAGTCTGCAAAGGAAGGTACTCCACATACAGGCAAATTCTTGTTTTAAACTCAAAAATAATTCTTGCAAGTTCAGCAACAACGCAATACAGACCCTTCAAAGCGTCCGAAAAGTGCGTTGTTGAGTTTACTGAATAGCGCTGATAATCTGCGGATCGGGAAGAAAGCGAAGAAAGAAGATCCGATTAAGTTAAAAATGAAGGAATATCTAGAGCAATTCTTGAAGGGAGAGCAGCAATACTTCAAGATACTTGCAAATACGCAGCAATCGGGGTCAGCGAACTTTCAGAAGAGTCTCGATTTGACATAAAAGTATTATTACGATCAGATCGATAGAACAGAGTTTGTTTTCAACTAAGTGAACGATCTGAAAACGTCGAAGCGGTTCCATATTCTTAGGCCTGAACTTCTTCAGAAATAAGTATAAGCTCCATACCTTTTTGGTGAATCAGAAATGCTGCAACATAACTCGCATGAATCACCGATTTATGAAGAAAACAATAGATCTCCGCAGCCACACTCAAGAGGTGAATATTCGAAACGATAATCCAAGTCCCCTAAAAAGTAGCTTGAAGAATCTATTCCAAGCCCAGAAGTATATACTGAATAGCTCAGTTAGTAGAGGATTGGGTTAGAAGGATTACTGTAGAATCTCTCCAAAACGAAATAAGGTTTTGATAAGATTAAGGAAGTACCTGAAATGTCCATTGAATTGCTGAAATATGTTAAAATTAATGATATTAAGAGTGTCCGCGATATGATTGAATATGCTCCGTAGTTATTGAACGAAGCTGTTGATCATATTGGATAGACAGCTCTCCACTGGGCAGCCAAAAGAGGATACAAAAAACTAGCGGAAATGATGATTAACAAAGGGGCAAATATGATGGCTACTGATCTTAATGGGAAGACACCACTTGACACTGCAATTGCTTATGATTAAGTAAAAACAATTAGTTTGCTAAAGAGAGAGCAAGCATTTCTTAAGGCTGACAGTCATAATAATCATCTTTCTACACTTGGAGCATCAACTCCAGGCTCTTTATTGCATAAGCCAATGTAATTAGAAGAATATTATGAAGAAAATTCATGAAAGAAGAGTCAAACTAAGTGTAAAGTTGTTTAATATATTACATTTTTGAACATGTATCCATCCCTTTGTAAACTTGTATTGATGTGATTTATTGTTTCAGATTAATGCGATTATTTGAATCTCTTGTCGAATTATTTATTTGGCACTGCCTATGAACATTCTTTGAATATTTTTGAGATCATTATTGAGATTTTTCAGGCAGATTTTTATTGATGAAAGAAGCAGCAATACCAGCTCCAGTCAAGAGAGTAACTGGGAATACAAGCAGAGATTTTAAAATGAACATGCTAGCTAAGCCAATAGGGATTGAGAATGGAAGAGATTATGTCCAGATGGCTTTGGTATTTTGTTGAAAGTTCTGAAGATTCATTTTTTTAGTTTCTTCATAGTCCTTACCTAAAGCTGATATTTGCTGCTCTCGAACTTTCTATTCTTCTAATTTCTTCCTGAAAGCTATGAGTTTAAGCTCTAAAAATATGTCCTCTTGAGAATGATCGTTTTTCTTCATTTGTGCTGGCAGAATTTTAAAGCGAAAAGGGAAATATAAATCGATTATGTTTAACTTTGCTGTGAATTAATTAAAAGATAAATCTATTGAATAATAATTTCTTAATTTTTTTGGGAGTTATTTCTGGAATTATCTGATGGGGAGATAGAAGGATTACAAAAAAATCTAGGAAATTCAATGGAAATCTAATTTATTTTATTGATTTTTTCCCTTATTACCTTTGAACTGGGGAATAAATAAATGAAAAAGGACACTAATTTTAAAGAGGTGGGAAAGGTTGTGAATTATATTTGGATTATTTTTAGAAACAATTTAGACTGCAAAAAAAGAAAATGACACACAAACAAGTTTCTTAGTTTCCTCTAACAGTAAGTTCCGTTCTGATGATGTGGATGAGAGCAATAAAATATGAGAAAAAAGAAAGGAATTAAGTTTTTAAGAAGGCTAATACAGCCTAGATTTTTAAAGCCACCTTTTTCCGCTGAAAAGCGTCTGCTGATACTCAAAAGCAATGCCAAACTCTTAAAAAATGAAAAAGAAACCAACCTCGAAAGAGGCTTTTACAAGTATTCCTTGAATACTTTTTAAGTTTGGCATTTTTGCTTTCCATTAGACCCGTTTCCTTTCTTCCTTTCTCAATTTAGTTGTTCTCTAAACTGATTCCCCTCACATGTTCTCTCTTTTTTCTTTATGTCTGTAAAATTGCATATCGAAAAATTAAATTCAAATTTGAAAAATAAAATAAAAAATTTTATTTCAAATTAAAACAAAAATCAAATAAAATATTAAAAAAATTGAGACTAATTGTGAAGAGTCTGAAAGAGGGAGCATGGGGTCATGCTTTCCCAAAATTAAGAAATTGATTGAAAAAAATGAGAGAAAAAAAGAATTGAAAAAATTCTTTTGTATTTTTTTTTTCTTTTCATGTTGAGAGCAAAATTCCTATCAGTTAAGAAAGAGTTTTTTTCTTATCAAATTATCGAAAATATTTTGAGTTAGAATAACTAAATCCATTTTAAATAAATGATTTAATCCTAATATCAATTCTTTCAGTTGATTGCCAAATCTATCGTTATCATCAATTATCTGTAACTTTGAATGATTCTTAAGGTAATTTAAGATTTTTTTTTCATGATGACTTAGTTCATTCTCAATTGAATTTTCCCCCTTTGAGTGGACACGATAGGTGATCAGACAATAAATTAAAGGGAATTTCTCAATCCCAACAAGGAGAAAAAATATTCCTGAGATAACTAATTAGTCTATTGGGGGAGAACAATTGAAAAACAAAAATTCAATAAATCAAAGAGAAAGAGAGAAAGAGTAAGTGGTTATCTAGGACGACTGGTTTCTCAATGTCGTTCAAGTTGAAAATCTAAACTAAAACATGGTCCAAGGATAATTATGGGCTTTTCGACTATGATCTCGAGAAAGATATGATTCTAAAAGAGATGGTAGTTAAAACAGAAGGTACTCTTGTAAGAAGGCTTGATGAAGTGCTTTATCATGCTAAATCACGTAATGGGGGATCTACTAATGTATAATAAGATGATGCTCCTATGCTCACTATCAAGCAAACAGGTAAATAGGGATAATCAATTTAAATGTTTTAGAAGACTAACCAAATCGAATAGATTTGAAAATCCTGCTTTGAGCTTTTTTCACATAAAATCTTCTTAAAACCTTGTTAAAAATAGCTTACCTTTTATTTATATTGTCTATTCTTTTACAGAAGGAGGAGGAGTGAAAGTAAGTTAACCAGAGGGCAACTTAAAACAACAAGTGTTATGGAAATAAGTTTCTCGAAACTAAAATGAATTTGCTTGCGTAAGCAAAGGAGATACCTTTCGCTTAGGGAAGAAGTAATTCACTGTCTTGCAGGTATGAAAATCCTATTTCATGCACTTTATGGAGTAGAAACATAATCTGTTTTTTATTTTTATATTGTGATAGGTTTATCTTGGAGGGAAGAAATAATAGATTCTGGATTTAGACACGCATTACCAAGTATCTAATATCATGAACACATTCATTTCAGATATGGACCAAGTAAGTATCCTTAACTATTTGAAATTCAGATGAAAAGAAGAATAAAATACTATTCTTAAATTCACAGAAATTAATTTGGATATTTTAATTTAGATAATTCTTTTATTTGAAAGTCAAAGACTTCTTATGGTGAGCATGGAGATGCTCCAATCATAGAACAGACCGAACGCATGCCATGCCGTATTTGCTTAAGCTCTAGCTCTTCCAGGAGGAACCCTCTGCTTGCTCCTTGTTAATGTAAAGGTAGCGCGCGATGGATTCATTTTGAGTGTCTTCAACAGTGGATAAATTAGCGAATCTAGATTTCCGAAAAGGCTCATTACGCGAATATTCGAACAAAATGTATCAAATGCGAGCTTTGCATGACACTTCTGCCTTCGAGTGTGACTGTTGGATTAGTGGAGTATCTACTTTATTAATTTAGGAATCTGAAATATGAAAAATTTCTAGTGTTAGAAGATTCCGATGGATTAATTTTTATGCTGAATCTCACATCGAAAACAAGCTTCACTGTTGGCAGAGGACATGATTGCGATATTAAACTAAGCGAGATAACTGTTTCGCGCAAACATATGCGCCTTGAAATCGACGGTTAAGCTCGTATCAAGCTCTTTGATCTCAACTCAAAATTTGGAACTCTTGTGAAAGTCTTAAAGCCACTTGTCATTCCTTATGAAACGCCTCTTGAGCTGTAAAATGGCAGAACACACATTAAACTTAGACTCATTTAATAAAAGAGCAGCTTGAGAACTTTCTTCTCGAAACTCTGTAAGTTTTGGAAGTTTCTTTAATTTTAGCAAGATAAATATCTAAATCAGAAATCAGTTTTTTATTCTTTTCATTTTGAACAAAATGTTCCCCTCATTTGCGCTTTGATTTAATAATTTCAAATGGGATTAATTGATTGTGGGTTGCATAGGTTATTGTGGCAGGGATGAAATAGATTCAAGGATAAGAAGTGAAATGTAATACCCAGGAAGAGAGGAATCTAATATCAGATATTTTTATGAATCTTAATCTGCACAACCGGAGGAAAGAGCATATTTAGAATAGGACAGTGAAGTAGAGGATAGATAAATGCCAGAGTTATCTCCATCGAGAGAAGTTGAAGAGAATAGCTACATTAACGTAACTGGAGAAATGAATTTTTAGAATTCCCAAGATGGAAATGTATCAAGATAATTTGGAATAATATCCCAGAGGTAGTAGGCTTTGCTTGGTCATTCTGAAGACATTTCATTGAGGTTACATACATAGCCTAGAGATGTACGACATTCTTCAGTAGGATCGGCAGGAGCAACAGTGCATTAATAGGCAGGATAATTCTTTTAATTAGCATTTTCTCTACGTTAAAGAAACACGAGTTTACAAAGATAAGAATCGCTTTTAGAAAGGGCTCCGACTTCTCATTAGCATAATCCTTAGCTGATATCTGATGATACTCATCCATAAGAAGAACGGGCATAATTCAGTGAAGAAATGAGAATGGAAAATGAAGATGAATCTGAACGATTAGAAACTGATCAGTAAGATACATAATAGCAGTAACCAACTGAAAGATCAAACTCAGTTCCGCTAACCATCCCACATTCTAACTCAGCACCTTCCATTTAAGATTATATTGTACCTTTCGGGGATAGATGAGAGCAAGAAGTTTGAGAAATTAAATGATTTTAGTTATGTTGTCCGAAATAGCAAAATAGGAGCTGAATTAATTGTGCTCACTAATCAATCTGCTCTGATTAATAATAATTTTTGTTTTTGTTTCTTCCTTGTATATCGTCGTAAGATCTTCATGTTCCGCAGAAATTTCAGAGCGATTTCCTTGAAATTCTGAGGTTTTCATTTTTTTAGTTTAGTTTTTTCCTTTGATTTTTAAATTTTTTTTCAAATAATTGATTAATTTATTTAGTTTTCTTAATTAAAACAAAAATGTGTTTAATCACAAAGAAAGCTTTGTGAGTGTGAGTTGTGGGGAGAGTAGCTTTGAATCATCCTCCTATTCATCTCTCTTAAATTGAGTTGTGGAGAGATAACAGCTATTTTTTTAAACGGAATAAAGGAAATCTAAAAAAAATATTTGAGCAGGCATTGACGTACAAACTAACCAAATAATGGGTGGAGAATAGTCTGTAAATTCAAGCCTTCATAGCCTAGACTCCATTGATATCACAAGTGAGGATGTCAAAAATCTCTAGTTCATAAAATAAATCAACAATGTAAGGTACGGAGAAGCCAAAGTAGTCTAAAATATGAGTACCTGCTAGTTATTTGCAGTCAAGACAATCATATCAGGAAGTAAACATGAATTTGAATAATCCCTAGAAGCCTCTCGAGAAAGACACTAAATGCTATAAATTTCATAGATTGCTCGATTACTCGATATACGAACTGAAGTTAATTAACATCTGTGTTCAAGATTCTATAAAATCACCCTGTTGTATGAATTCTTTGATGATTCTTTAGAGAAATCTTTATTCTAAAAGAGGCAAAATAATCAACTGGCATTCTCTGAAAATGAAGTTATTATGTTTCTTCGAGATATTCTGACAGCTTTAGGCAGCTTTTAGTTGTTAGGTATGCGACACAGCGATATTAGACCGAAGACAATATTGCATTTCCCTACTAATGGAAGTTTTAAAATCACAGACTTAAATTTTCTTTTTTATAACTAACCTACTCCACTGAAATAAACTATGCTTGGTGCAGCTTCATACCACTAAATGTATTTGTCGCCTGAGAATCTAGCAGCACTCAAAAGTAGGTAAGTGAGGAATGTATTTTAAGCGAAAATAATTGTTTGTAGATTTTTTCTGAAAATAATCAAACTCAATATCCTTTTTTTGAATGGTTTTTGTTGTGAACAGAAACTTTAACAAAATGCATAGCGAACGTGATAGCTAGGAGAAATCAGATGTATTTAGCATCGGCTTAGTTGCTTTGGAAATGCTGACTTTAGTGGAAATAACTTAGCTGATTGATTTCGAATCCCTTGAGTTGAGATACAATATTATTGAGATATTTCTCTAGGCAATCAAAGAAAACTACTCACAGGAAATGCATGAAATTTTGTATGAAATGTTAGCTGTAGAACCACAGAATCGTGCTAGCTTCTAAAGAATTTAGTTTCTTCTTAATAATTTAATTTAAGCACACAATCTATCGGGATTATTGAATCAGGCTGCTAGCTATGCACCACCAAGAATGATAACAACTTAGTTTAAACCAATCTCGTTTGTGCCGAAATAAATTGGCTAAGATAATAGTCTTAATTTATCCAAAGCGTCATCATCAGCATCTTTAATGCCTTCAATAGGAACTGAACGCGACCAATAATAATAAGAAAATGCCCCAAAAAGTCCTTCTATAAAATGTATTTCCAGATAAAGATCTGAGAATATTTTGCAAAATAAAGATTAAAATATTAAATATTCACAATAGACTAATCACAACAAGACATAAGAATACAGACAGAGTCACATCTAATCTAAAGACGAATCGAAATAAAAAAGTACCAGAACACTTGAGGAAGTATAAATCAACAATTGCGAATCGAATTAATATGATGGAGATTTACTGTTAGAACCCAAAAAAGAAGTTCTGCGAGCTGAGATTAATTAGTTAGTCTGTCAGGATTAGATATCCAAGGAGTTCTCCAAGAAGAGCAGCTGTTCATAGAGTAGTAACATTGCAAGCCATGAAATTATTACCAAAAACACAAGATTGAAGATAATTGAAATAGAATAATCTCACCAATCAAATGCCAAAATAGAAGAACAAACAGATGTGTAGAACTCAGCATAAACTACAATAAAATCTAAACGATAAATTCCTTTACTCTTTTAGGATCCTACTCATCAAGACTTCAAAATACTGTCTCAGCATTGGTAATCGAATCCGGTATAGATTGTGATGCATTCGTAAGCAGCACATAATAAATCAGATAATTTCACAAATAACTAAGTTTAGATAAAAAATAAACTCATTGTCGACCCTGAGAATGCCGCAAAGAGTAGATTTAATGCTGAAAATAACTAAAAATAACAATAAAAAGAAGCTGTAATTGATTTTAAGATCTCAGGCTAGAAATAACTCCTAGCGTAGCTTCTTAATCTTGATCACAATGTCAGCAGCGTTATCCAATAGTCGCATTCCATCAAGAAGTAATTTCAGTAAGAAAGAAAAAAGGCATTTTCAAATTGGATACTAGGAATTTAATTAACTTTATTTCCATTTTTAGTAGCTAAAACAAGCAAGATGATTACTCCTCCTCTTCACATAACGAAAAAGAAAACCTCGGAATCAGAAGATAGAAACCAAAATTAGATCTCAAACCAGAATGGCAACTTGATCGTTCCCCGATGAGAATAAATATTAATGAACGGTCAATGAATACAGGAAGGGAAGAATATTCCACAACAAACACGAGTGGACTCCTTGCCGTTGCAGATTTAAGTAATAGAACTGCTTTCGACGATTTATCGTAATTTGCTGTGAAAGATCTGTCACCGTAAATTGTAAAATAACCCTCACCAAATAATAACACGTAGAAGGAAGTGTCGCCTTATTCCAAGAAGTATTTATTGCCAAGGATAACAAGAGGAGATGGAGAATCCTTTTTGAGTAGAAACTACAATGGAAGTAATTAACAAACTCAAGGGGGATAATAGATAGTTTACTTGCATGAATAAGAGGTGTTAAATTGCCAATTAAGTGAAAGAAAACAAAAGAACAAACAGTATTAGGCGTTAGACTAAATACTTGGGAAAAAGCTGAGTACAACTAGTCAGATAGGAAATGGAAAACTTCAACGAGAGAATATGTTTTTTGGAGATGGGCAATAATAAATTTACAGTCATTAAAACGCACAGAATTCAGTTAACCTGCAGTAACATAAGTTATCGTTAAAATCAACTTGTTCCTCGTTTCTTAAAGATTAAACATAAAACATGAGTTCATTTAATAGTCATAATGATAAATCGAATATCGCTCTGTATGAATTGTATCTTAAAGAATACTAGAATATGATCAGAAAAACAACTGAAAATAATCAAGATTGATGAAGGAGCTTGCGGTACTGACAAACTCCATATTTTGTTAAAAAATGCAAAAAAAAGGAGAGAGAGAGGAATAATAAAAATCAGTGGAAAATGTCCTGGAAATATCAAAAATGTAAACAACTAAAATGTAAAATTTGAGAGTCGAAAATATTTGTCATAATTGTATTCCCAAAATCATTTGTAAAAAAGTACATTTTTTTTCTTCATTGTGAGTACATTGTTGTTGGCTTCGTGAGAGTAGGAGCTGTATATAAATATGATATTTAATGGGAAGATAGCTTAGTATCTGAGTAATTCGAGTGATTTGCTTCTAACGATGAACTATTGTTATGCGAATTGATCTTATCAATCGTTTCTTTCATACTTCCTTCATTTACTTTGGATTCTTCTAATTTACTCTGAAGAAATTATATTTCATTTAACAGACTAGACATCCTCTCGCTTACTTCCATAGGCATACTGCTATTCGTCAAGATCTTAGTTTCTAATGTTTTATTCTTTTCTCGCAGTGACAATACTTTATCAGATAATGCAGTGGCATTTTACGAAAGAATCAAGCATTAGGATCGTAATTTTTTCGATTTTTCGTCTTGTTGGTTTAATTATTTTTGAGTTGCCTCTAAATCTTCTGTATATTTCTTTCTCAAATTATCAGAATCTGCTTTGACAATCCTCAATTCATCATAAATCTTTGCATTCTCCGATTTCGTAAAATTTATCTCTTACGCCATATTCATTTGTTATGTTTTCAAGTTGTTAATTTATCCTATCAATAATTAATTCTAGATCTGTAATTCGTCTACTCTTGTCTGATAACTATCCATTGACGTGCTTAAAGCAGAAATATGAGCATTCAGTTTGCTAATTTAGTCCGCGTACACATGAATGTCTGCTCCTTGGGATGCTAATATTTATTGTTTAATTTATTCGTTTTCAGATTTAAATATCTCACATTCATTTTTCAATTAACTTAGTTATCTCATAAATGTTTCCCTTTCAACTCTAATTTACTCATTCAATCTGCTATTTTCTTATTTTATCAAACCATTCTCAGATTGTAAACTCTAAATCTCATATTTGTAGTTGTTAATATCTTTATTGAGACCATCACATGAAACTTTCCATTTGGATTACTCATTTTTGATCTGCTCCGATTCAGTGAAGATTCTACTCAACTCTTGTTTAAGCATTTTTATCTCCTCTTCCTACAACATCCTCTTAGATTTCTCTGCGTTTGCTTCTTGTACAAGATAATTAACTTCCATGGATTTATCTGCTTTTTCTTTACACTTTTCTTCTTTCATCTTTGTATTCTCAATTTTCATCCTATCATAATCATTTTTCAACGATTCAAGAACACCCACAAGCTACTAGAATTCAGTTTCTTGGTATTAGCATCGCACTCGCTCTTCGTTTAGTGCTGCTTCACATGCAGCATATTTGGATTCTTATCGTAGCAGAGCTTACGATAATTCAATATTTTAATTTGAATCTATCTTCAATCTGTCTTCTAATACGGCAACATTCTGCAACAATTAGCTAGACCCATAAATTGCATTTCTAGCTTAGAACAATTGCCCTTCAAGCGCATCAATTTGTGTTTTATTCATCGCTATTGTTTTCTCCGCAGCAAGTAATTTCACACATAACAAATCGTTTTCCTCTCGAACTCGTCTGGCTAATTCGTTCGAATCGTTCTGCTTCAGCATAAGCTCATCGACTTCATTCCGCAATAGTGATACTTATCTTTGTAAGTTTTGGGGGTCAATTTGTTAGCCAGTTTTGTTTAAGGCTGTTATTTGGGAACCTACATAATGTGCTTAAAGTGATGAAGTCTTCGTTACAATGCTGCTGGCATTTTCAGATTCTTCCATGTTTTCAGAAATACTCTACCGTAGAGAATGATTAAGATTAGTTGCTGGCTGGGAGACTTCCCGGTGTCCAGGGGACTAAACATTTGTATTACTTTTAGCTGTGATAGTAGCGAGTGATGAGCTTCTTCGGGAAATAGAAGTTTGTTCTCTTTCTCGTCGAACAATAGAAGCTAAATCATTGATTTCGGCATCTAAATCAGTGAATGTAGCCATTGATTCTCTTGATAAGGACTGTATTTTTCCTTTTAGAGGGAGGAACAGTTATATCTATTAACTTGTAGGAGATTTTTTCCCAAACGAATAGGATTTTTATCCATTGCCAGCGGATGAGAGGTAGTTCGAACGAGTTTATCCATAGGAATAAGTAAGTCCACGAGAGGTAGAATTAGTAGCGCTGTTAAATTAGTTAATTATTGGTGTTACTGCTGAGCCGTCTTTGTTAGGAGTTGATAGATCTTTGGATATTTTTTATCCTGAATCTAAACCTCTATTTTCTTGATTGCTATTAGGAGCACGGTTGAGAATCTTTGGAGGAACTGCAGGTGTGAAGCTTCCTTAACGAGAGTATCCTAAAGGAAAAGACTACATTTATGAGCAGGAGCAAATGAGTAGAAAGATAGAATCTCACTCTTTGGCTTTTTCTATTTATTTGCAGTTGATTTTTACAATTATTTTGGCGTTAGAAAAGAAAAAATTAATAAACAAACAAAATAATAACCTCCTTGATTACTAATTGTGCTATTTTCTTTCCTGAATGTCTGATTCAATATTGATTTGAAAGGGTAATCTGGTTGAAAGTAGTGGAGTTTTCGATAATAAATTGTCTTTTAATTAATTTGAAATACTAAATACGTAAACCAATTTTGAGTTCTTTATTTTTGAAATATTCTGAAAAACTAGTGATAAAAATAATTAAAAACTACAAGATATAAAATCGCTAAGGATGGAAGAATTATTAATTCATTAGAGTTGAGTGAAAAAACAAAGGGGATTTAAGCCCATAGAATATTATTAAATGATGTACTATCAAAAAAAATTTAAATATGCTGGAATTGTAAATTAAAGAAATTGGTAATTGATTCCCCCCAAAATTGTTATCAAAAGCAAGAAGTTCAGGAAGAAAAATCGCCTGATAAGAAAATTGGATTTTGGAATGAGAAATCATTCATTTAAAAAATTAAGACATAACTTAACTTTTGGTTGATTCTTTCAAGGAGAAAGTTTTAAAGCGCATCACATAAGAAATAATAGCCTGAAAAACACTTACTTGTTTTGCAAGATCTGCTCCTTTGTTATCATGAAAACATATGAAAATACTCAACAAGAAGATGGTGAATTCACTGGAACACATGATAATCTTAGAGATACTTCGACTCAAATGCGAAAAGACACAATATAAATGATCACGCTATCGCTTGATACGAATTTTATGAATAATAATTATTAACAAAACTATCGAAAATAGGAGTCTGCTAGTGCTGATTTTCAAGCCAAAGAGGAGTTCGTTTATCATAAAAACAAGATAGATAATGTAGCTTTAAAATGGAATGAAGATGAGCAAAACAAGAGAGAATTATAATATGAAGAAAGGAAAACAACAAATTAAGAAGAAATTGACTAAGATGAAGAAGAATAAGATGGAAGATTCGGTATTGAAGATGAAGAATCTCAGCAGAAAAAGCGATTAATCGAGAGTAAAGCGAAATAAAAAGAAGAAAATGCCACTCAGAATCTTCCGCATATTTAATACTAATCAGATATCTAGCAAAAACAAGACTAGTCTGAGCAAAAATAAGATTAGGGGGTAGAAACCGGCAAGAGCTTGAAATAATAGCTGATCAGATTATACCAGATTTGGTGTGGAAATAATCGCTTTTTTTGGGAGGGTCGTGTGATGATGGGCCCAAAAGGAGACAATTTTCAGTACGGTTTAGCTTGGAGCTTAATTGTAGGTATTTCCTTGGCATTTTTCATTTTGGCAGGACCATTTATTTGGAAGAACTATGGCCCTTCTTTAATCATTCTTGATTTACTTCTGTTTACCTTGACGATCACACTCTTTTCTCTGACTACATTCACAGAGCCAGGGATCATCCCAAGGAAGTCTCTACTCTTGCTGCTTCCTTAGAAATCTCTTTTGAATGAGTTTATCTACAGAAATCATCAAAATGAGAAAAAAATGAAACCCTCGAAAAAAGAATAAAGTAATCACATAAATAATAAAATTTCTCCTCCACTTAGCTACTAGCCAAGTAATGGCACAAACAAAGTGGATACATAACTTGAAATAGTATCACCAATTCAAAAACCAAGTGAATCCAACTAAATCACTCAGCTTAACATTAATCAGGAAGATATTAAGAATGATAATAATTTAAATATAAAACCTATCGAAATGCCTTAGGAAGAGTAGGTGAGTAAACCAGATTAAGGGAAAGATTAAGAAATATAAAATAAAGAAGAACCACTCCACCTTAAAAAGAAAAAACGAACTAAAAAGAGTAAAAAGAAATTTTGTGAAACCTGCCGAATTTACAGGCCAGAAAGAGCTTCTCATTGCAATGACTGTGGAAACTGTGTTGAAGTATTTGATCATCACTGCCCTTTCGTCAATAATTGTATTGGTAAAAAACACTTTTCCTTCGTTAAAAAATAATTATTTAGCAAATTCTTCATTAAAAATAAATTATTTAGCAATTTCAATTGTTTTTGTGGAAAAATGCTAAAATAGGAAGAAGAAACTACAGATTCTTCGTGGGATTTTTGATATCCTTGGTTTTACTCTCAATCGGTGAGATTTCAGGATTTCTGATTCTGCTGTTCGCAAACTTCCAAACAGGCATCTCCGGCTCTAACATCGATAATTCAATCCGTACTCATCTTCTATGCTATCTCTCTAATATTGCTGTAATGCCCATTTTTTAGTGGCTGAAACATCAATATTATTTCTAGAGAATTATTTCAAAGATTTTTAACAGTTATTTTACTTTTTTTTTTCTTTTGTCAAACAGTCATTTCGAATTCAACTTTGCTGTTTATCCTCTTACTGCTGCTTGGCATACCACTTATCATATTGACATTTCCGATTCTGGTTCTTTGCTCATTTCATATTTTTCTTCTGAGTAAATTTCTTAAATATTTTTAAAAAAAACAACAAAAAGCAAAACAAGAATATTTTCTTCAAAAACAGTAAAAGGCATGACGACAAAAGAGAGATTAACTAGGAATAAAGACAATTAATCTAATGCGGGGTTTAGCTCTTTGCAAGTTTCTTCTTAAGAGCAAAATTAATTAAATTAGTCTGACAATAGTAATAGTATTAATCGTCATTAGCCAGTCTGGTGCGGCACAGCTGAGACACTTTTTGATCCAAGGTTTATTTTAGACGCTAATAGTCTGCAGATTTACAATTAACAATAAATCTAAAAACCTATTTTGTAGTCTAAAGAGTTATTGCTAGATTAAGACAACAAGAGTCCATTTGAAAATGCACCAACTGCTTCTTAATAAGAAAACGATGATTTAGGTAATAAAATTGATGGTACAAATCAATTAAAAATGACACGCAAACGTAGTTCAGTTGAGATCAAACAAAATAACAATTATTAAGCCATTCCGTTTAAAGGTATTTTTGATATGAGTGAGTTTGAATAAAAGAAGCCGTAAAGAGCTAATTCTCTTCAAGTCATCAGTCTTCAGAGGTATTCTAAATCTGAGAGATTGTAAAACACAAACGAAAAAGAAGATAATTCCATTTGCACATCTGGATCTGGGAAATTAAAGAAAGCGAGCTATTTCAAATAAACTCATCATTAAAAATAAATAACTTAAAATCCTTTGATCACAGCAGATCAATACATCAATACACCTTTAAAATTCAATGAAGAAAGCAACTCTGAATAGTGCTGCTCTGATAAAAAGCCTATTTTAGGCAGAAATAGTACTACTTTTTAAGTTGGCGAATCTTTCCAAAAACAGATCAGATAACAAATTGTTTATCGAAGTAATTCTAATAACGAAGCAGGTTTAGTGCATCTAAGCACATCTTCTGTTCTGAATAACAAAATATTTTATTCAAATTAAGCCTAATAAAGTAAAGCGATTAATTTAGTTAATTACACAAGTCGTTCCGATCCAACTTTCAATGCTGGATAACTTTCAAATACAAACTTCACTAATAATATGAAGGTGTTTGTGCAATAGCAGCAAAGTAAAGATTCTAGCAATTTACTATCAATCGAGTGAAACTTGTTAATAATGACATTATCTTATCATCTCTCACAACAGAACCAACTAATTTTTATTTCAAAAAGATGAAAAGAAAAAAAATAACAAAATGTAGTTGTTTTTTTTGTTTTCTTTTGTATTTGTATTTTTTGTGCTGCTTATATTCAATTCTTGTTGGAAAATATATCTTCGAGTTCAGCAAGAAATTGAGATAAAGAATTTAGGGGAGGGAAAGGCAGAGTTAAGCCATAAATTCTGTTTAACACAAAGATTTAATAAAACAAACGCACACACACAAAATTTTGCCCCTTCTAGATGAGATTCCTTTTCTGTGGAAACTTAAGCATTCCAGAGTGGTTTCTAGCTGAGTCCGCCAATCTCACGAAGATTGTATGAATCCTTCATTTTTACTTCTTTGATTTGAATTGAAAAAATCATGATTTGTTTGTTTTGAATTCATGCTAAATAATAACAATAGACCTCTGCCAAATTAAAAGCTGTTTTAGGAGCACTGATTCAACATTATCTTGAGGATGTCGACAATGTAACATATCTTGAAATTATTTTAGCTTGACTTGTATTGATTATCCTTGTGTTTTTATTTCTATTCACACAGTCTGATGGTCTTGTGAAGACTTTAGAGAACTCTGGTTTCAGTAAGAACTTTGAGATCGTTTATGTTTTTGTATTTTGATTTATTGATTTTGTCAATTCATATCTACAGATTCCTAAGAAATCAACGCAATCATTGCTTCTTTAGAGTTTATCTTCAAGAACTCTGTGTGCTATGATGTAGAAGAAACAGTTCTTGCCAAGGATCTTGTAGACCTTGGTTTTCCTAAAGGTACTATTATCTTTGTTTATGGATATTCTTTTATTATTGTTTTTGAAACAAAATCTCAGAAAATGTGGAAGTCATTTAAACCAGTTATCGGTAGAATAAAGACAAATTAAAACAAAAGGAGCTGAAGTCAACACTTAGAAGTAATAGATATCCTCTTACGTTTGACAAACTCTCACTCTTTCTTTTTATTTTTCTTCTAAAAGTCTCTAATGGCGCAGAAATCAAATTCAGCACTAGTAAATTTCTCCTTTCAAAAGAAAAGCAATTTGTGGAGAAAGAGAATCATGCGAATGAATCACTCTTTGCAAATGCACAACTCAAATACACCGAGCTAGCTACCAAATCGCAGAAACAAATCGAATTTATCATCTTCCCTGATAAACTCAATGAGCTCATATATTAACTTGAGAAAGCATAAGTTGCTTTGAACAAATATTGAGAAAAAAAAGGCAAGAAATAAATAAAATAGGCGAGTTTCTAAATATTAGTATTTCTTTTAGTGTATTTGTTATGAGTCATTTTTATCTCTTGAGCTAATTATTAAAATCTTTTGGCTTTTAGTTGGGATTCCACTTAACAATAGAAAGATTGAACTGAAAAATTTTGCTGATTAATTTTTAGAATTAAACAGTTTAATTTATGTTATTGAAGCATATCTTTGAAATGAGCCAAATTAGCAAAAATAATATGAGTAGAACAGGGGAATTAACTAATAAGAATGTTGGTTTAGATGTAACTTTAAGTCTCATTTTTGTTGAAATCATGATTTTCTATTGAGTGAATAAAATATTAGTTAATCATTATCACTAAGCATCTTCCTTTATCTTAGATTAATAGGAGAGTTCCAAGGGTGTGAGTTGCACTCTTTTTAGAATCTAAATCGATGACGATATCAACGACTTCTTCATTTTGTAATCATCATAAAATTTAGTTATTTTCTTATCATTTTCATGTTTATTTGATGTTATTTTTATCTCTTCCTATTATCCATCATTATCGCTGTCAATCACATGTTCCTATCTTCTTTTTAGCCCTTTTTTCACAATATTCGAATAATCTAGAAGACATTAACTGAAGACATCTAAAAAGATATTTTTGGTTTCGTTAACTTTCCTTAAATTCTTCCCTAATGCAGATTCAAATTCCCCTCCTCCTTCGACAACTTTCTCGTGCCTGAAGACACTACTTAACTTATCAATCTCCTTCCGTACGTTAGTTATTATCCTATTATGCAAATACTTCACACTTCCAGGTACTGAAATCACAACGCTTAGAATAGATTATCCTGTTCCAACATTCGAGCATGATAGCTACAAACATTGCCTTTCTCCTAAATGTTCCAATTCACTAGGTGATCTGTTTAACTCAGAACTCTCCCCTTTCAACAACTTTGCCTTCCATTACTTTTTATCATTTTCATTTGAGCTTTGAATGCTACTTTATGCATTAAATAACTCACGTAATTATGTTGGAGACTATTTAACTTGCAGACCAAATACAAACGAAATTTCTCTTAAAACCTTCAAAGATACATTAGAGACAATTAACACGTCTTGGAGTTGTCTGCATGCTATGAAATTATCAAGTTCTATATCGCTTAAGACACTTGTTGTGAGAATCAATAATGGTTTTAGTAATCTGATATGGCTTTGATTTTTCAGTGGAATCTAAGAGTTCTAATTTAGACTGTTTCTAGTTATGTCCTTGGATTCGATAGGATAATCACAAAGAACTATTTATTCAAGATCAATCTCATCATTGATTTTGAAGTTACCAAAATATGAGATATTGCGTCCTTTGCAGATTTCAAGAAGATAACTGTCTACACTGAAGGAAAATGAACTAATAGAAGTCTTGGAATTAACGAAATATACTTGATATTATCCGTTCTTGAAAAGATCTTTCCTTGGTTTGAAGTATCCATGGTATAAAGCACTTAATAATTCAGAATAATTCACAATTTAATGCATCGATATTGTATCCAAATTAGCAGGCAATCGTAGCTTCTTCATTTGCTGATAAATCATTTACTCTCCTGATTTGATCATTTCCAGTCTCTCGAGAATTGAGTAATTTTCATTTAGATCTCCGAAATCTCTAACCAATCGGCACAAGAGATAGGCGAATTCAGTATTATAAAACTGTAATTTCGATGCAGCGATTGGAGAACTGATCAACTCTTTGAAGAAACCAGATCTAATATCCAGCATTGAGACAACTTTTTTGACATCATTGGTTAAAATTTATTCATCTCCTCCGATAAATTATATTAGCCCTTCGTTTCCACTGGCAATCATATTGGTGAGAATGTGAAGGACTGGATCTATGTAGGCTGCTAGACTTTCTAGGGTTTACAATTTGATTTGTAGTTTCTCAGTTTCTTTATAAAATAGAGTCATTTTGTTTATTGTAGTAGTTCTTTAGGAAATTACTTTTGTTCACTCATATTTTGACTAATTTCTTGAATTGTATCGAATTTTATGGATTGTGAAATTTCTCAATTTGATTGTGTGAAGTTAGTATGCTAAAGTGATTTTCAAAATAATGAAATTGTATCAGTATTCACAAATTTGAGATGGATTTAAGGGGGGGG
>Ga0302271_10001160_pt1 | contig 25746 bp, 17 predicted proteins | sample III_Bog_N1_1_FD_198767 | JGI IMG/M metagenome (GOLD analysis project Ga0302271, IMG submission 198767) | Peat permafrost microbial communities from Stordalen Mire near Abisko, Sweden - III_Bog_N1_1 | ecosystem: Environmental > Terrestrial > Soil > Wetlands > Peat | place: Sweden: Abisko... | reverse complement strand
AAATAGCTTCAATTCTTGCAAGTAAATTCGGTAATACGAATGGTTTTACAATATAGTCATCAGCTCCAATTTTTAATCCTGATACAATCTTATGCTCTTCACTTACTGCAGTAATCATTATTACGGGGATATATTTTGTTTTTTTATTAGTTCGTATAGCTTTTAGCGTATCCCAACCATCCATATTTGGCATCATAACATCCAAAAGTATTAAATTTATTGAGGTCGCATCTTTTGCTAATATTTTTAATGCTTCAACTCCGTCCGTAGCTACTGCCACGTTATAACCATACATGGGTAATGCTTCTTCCAAGTACTTCGGATTGTCATCAACTATTAATATTTTTGCGAAATCTTCCATATCTTCCTCATCAAACTATTTTTTCTTTTAACGCTTTTACTGCTGCTTGAAGCCTATCATCTACTTCTAATTTTTGAAGGATACTAGCAACGTGAACTTTTGTTGTATTTACGCTAACGAACAGCTGTTTAGCTATTTCAATGTTGCTTAACCCCTCTGTTATTAATTTTAGAATCTGGGTTTCTCTAGATGTTAAATTATACAATGATTTCGCATCTGAACAATCATTCATTTGGGTGTTTGTCGCAGCCTTTAGTACAATGTTTGCGATGCTTGGGTCAAACCATGATGCGCCATCTAGTACTGAGCTTACTACTTCTATTAGTCTCTCAAGATTGATATCTTTTGAACAGTATGCGTTTGCACCAGCTTTCAGACTGTTTAATACGTCTTTTTCATCGCTGTGAGAAGTCAGGACTACAATTTTAGTATCCGGTTTTAATTTTTTTATATATTTCGTCGCACTTATTCCATCTGCTTCAGGTAAACCTAAGTCCATAATAACAAGGTCAATATGATTTTCCTTTGCTATTAAATATGCGTCTTCTGCCGATTTTGATTCAAAAATCGTTTTGATGTATTCTACACCTTCAAATGTTGTTTTTAATCCGAATCTGGTTAATTCGTGATCTTCCACAATAAGTATGTTGTACTTCATTATTCGTTACTTTCTGCTAAATTGTCTCTATTTTGTTCGATGCTACTCGTATTATTAAGTTCTGATTGTTTTTTCTTAAGTAGACTTTGATAATAATAATATCTAAAATTGTTGTCGTCAATATAATTAGCGTTAGATAAATATTTATCTGCTAAGTCAAGATTGCCTTTTTCTATCATTACACGAGCCAAATCAATCCATCCATCTTGGAATTTTGGGTTTATCTCAACAGATTTTTTTAAGTATCCAACCTCATTTTTTGAATCAGATAATCCTATTTGATAGTATGCTATATAAGATTTATTAGTACTCCCGAGTATTGACTCATATACTTCATCAGCTTTTTTTATGTTTGATAGTTTACTATAAGTCATTGCCATCTTGATTGAGGCATCTATCGTCCCATTTGTATTATTTCTCGCTGACTTATAATATTTTAAGGCTTGTTTATATCTTCCATTTCTGGTTTCGATATCTCCTAATGTAAGGAGGGCATCATGATTATTTTTTGATATCTTATATGATTTATGTGCACAATCGAGTGCTTTGTCAAATTCTCCCATATCAAGGTAACATCGACTTAGAACTCCGTATGATTTAGAGTTGAATTTTTTATTTGTACTTATGCTGCTAAGCAGCGTTCTTATTGCTTTTGGGTAATCTCCTTCTGAAAAATAGTAATTCCCTAGATAAAAATCTTTTTCATAAGTTTTTTTTGAAGTGTGGTATTTTACAAATTCATTAGCTGATTTTATCTTGTTGTCTAATACGAAAAGTTCTATATTTTCACTATTGAGTTCTTTAAGTTCTTTTTTTGCTTTTTGGGGTTTAGTTGATTGTGCTATGATTTTTGATTTCAATATTTTATAGCTTATATTTTCAGGATTTCTTTTGGATGCAATATTTATAAATCTATTTGCAGCAGGAATGTCATTTAAGTTATAATAGCCTAAAGCCATAATATAGTTCGCATAATCATAATCACTTAAATATTTCGTGTTTTTTGATAATTCATCAATAGTTTCTTTTGCTTGGTCGTTGTAGTTGATGTTTGAATAAAATTCTCCAAGTGCGATGGTATCACTCCTAGTCATTAAATCCTTTGGGAAATAAAACTTTTTTATATTATCTGTGTTAATATTCGCAATATCGCAATCTTCGATTTTGCTGAATGCAAGGTTTGATAAGTCATAAAATCCTAATTCAGCTGTTTTATCTGCAATAAGTAATAGAAGAAAATCATTATTTTGGTTATTTGTTATAAGAGTATAAAAATCAACATATGATATTTTTATATTTAAATTTTCAAATTTACTTACAGCATCTGCATATTCTCTCTTAAATATTGCATTTTGACTTTGGTTAGCTTGTTCATTTTTGACAACATCAGTAGTAAAAGTCGGTTCTGCATTGGCGATAGTGAACATTCGACTCCCAATTATTAGTATTAATAGTATTACTATTTTTTTAAACTTGGACTGCATCTATAGTGATTCCTGTGTAATAGAAATTGAATTTATTTATTAATTTTTCATTAGAGTTTTTATTGATAGTATTGAATAGGTCTAATAATGTATATTGAGATAGATATAATTTATCTTGATCATTTAACAATAGGTGATTCTCTGTCAAAAATACCTCAGTAATCTTATTAAGCTTAATTGATAAGAATTTGTCAATTACACAACTATCGAAATGAGTTCCAGAGTCACTGATTAAAATATCTATAACTTTTACTATCGGCATTTTATCCCGATAGTGTCTTTTTGATGTAATTGCATCAAAAACGTCGGATACTGCAAGAATTCTACCACCAAACGGAATTTCTTCACCTTTTAATTGTCTGTAATAGCCTGTTCCATCGTATTTTTCATGGTGTGTACAAGCAATTTCTGTGATTTGTTTGAATTCATCTGACATATGAATTTTTTCAAGAATATTGTGTGTTATTTCAACGTGTTCTTGAATATGTTTATATTCTTCAGGAGTAAGTTTACCTTCTTTTTGTAGAACAGAATCTCTTATTCCAATTTTTCCTATATCATGAAGGACCGCTGCCTTTTGAATTAGTTCTCTTTCATTATCTGGAAGTTCAAAAGCTTCAGCAATAAGTGAGGAATACATTCTTACCCTTGTTGAATGACCTGATGTGATTTTGTCTCTGGCATCAATAGATGCAGCTAATGTACTTATAAAGCTATCAAATACAACTTGTTGTTCTTTTATCAATTCGCCTTGTCGAGCAAAAAGTGTTGCATTTTCTAGCGAAATACCTGCGCTTGAACCAATTGTTACCAATAAATCTTCATCTTCTTTAGTGAAATAACCAGTGATTTTATTCAATATCTGGAAAACACCTATGATTTCTTGATCAATATTTTTTATAGGCATACATAATATTGTTTTTGTTCTGTATCCTGTTTCTTTATCAATATTTTTATTAAATCTACTATCGGAATAAGCATCTTTAATGTTTATAGTTTCTCCTGATTGGAATACGTGACCTGCGAGCCCTTGATTAGATTTGAATCTTAATTCGGTGCTACCAAGTCCAAGCGCTACCTTTGACCATAATTCATCATTATCTTTGTCATAAAGGAATACAGTACATCGGTCTGCTTGAAGAGCTTCTTTTGTCTCTTCTGCAATAGTTTTTATTAATTTATCAATATTTTTTTCTGCAGCAACAGCCTGTCCAATTTTGACAAGAGCAAGAAGTGGATCTTTCTTTGCTGCGGTTGTATAGCCATTACCATTTTTCAAGTTATTTATTTTTTCAATAACTTGGCGCAAAAATTCATCTTTATTTTCTTTTTCGGCAAACCTTTTTGCATTGTTATAGTGCAACATAAAGATTTTGTTCTTTTCATTATAATTGATATAGCCTAATAAAAATTCATATAAAATCTTTTCTTCAGCAATAGCATCACTTGAAAGAATAAGACCTGCATCTTCAAAATTTTGGAGTGATTCTTCAAATTCACTATTAAGATACTTTATTAATCCATTAATGCAGTTATAAGAGGCACAGTGATTTTTATAATCATTGTCAGGCGGATCTATCTTTGTAGTTTTCTGCTTGTTTTCGATTATTTTGTCAAAGTATTTTAAAATGTATTCTGTTGTATTCATTTGTCCTCAATATATTTTTGCTACTATCAAAATATATACCAAATTTGGCTTTTTTTCAATTAATTTACAAAATTTACTTTCTATTATTTAGGTTACTTTCAAATTGTTTCAATGCGTCATTACCAACAAGTTGTTCAAGACGAGATCTGGCATCATTAAAATTACTTCTGGCTTTTGCCTGTTGATTCAGTGATTCTCTATAATATGCATCTGTTATCATAATTATCTCTCGGGTGCTTTCTTGTGCTTGTTCATAGTTACCATATCTTTTTTTAACCATTTTATTTGTCATGTCAAAAATTTCTTTTGTTGTCATATAATCAAAATAATCAAGTACGACTTTTTGTTGAAGTTCATCAACTTTTCTTACAAGGATTATCATATCGGCGTCGTCTACTTTAGTATATTTGTAGTTAAGTGATTTTGTATCTTGTGACATTATTCCAAGAGTATTACCACTAACGAGTGAGGCACATGATAATAGTGGATTCCCTGATCCGGCTCCCACAAGTGTTGATAAACTAGCTATGGTCGAAAGAACTTTTTTAATGCTATGACTATCAGGCTTGTCTGCGTTAGGATTCGCTAATTTATACAATGCATATTTTATGGTATCACTTTGTGTTGCCGCCCCCTGCCATAATATTGATAGATCTGCAAGCATTGAGTCATAATCAATTTCTAGGTTTTGGGATACTTCTAGTGAGATTTTTTTTATGCTTAAGTCTGCATAAGTTAAATTGTCTGCAGCTTCAGATTGCGCAAGACGCTTTGTGGATGTCTTTTGGATACGTGTTTCTATTTCTACTTTATTTTCTATGCTATCTGTCGCACCAATTCTGTATGCTGGATCTTTAACTGTTGTTAAATCATCATAAGATATTGCAAAAGCCATATTCCATAATGATAAAAGGAGTATCAACATTAAGGATACTAATTTTTTCATTTTGTACCCCCTTTTATTAATGCTGAACTAAAGTCATATTGATAAATTGAAAGACTATCTAATGCAGTTTTTCCAGCCATTCTTTGTAAAATTGCATGATATTTTTTAGCTTCCTGTTCTTCTTGATACTCTTGAATAGAAAGATTATCGTACAATGATGACGAAATTGATATTTCCAATAAATCATTGCTTTGTATAGCTTTTTCATAATTTCTTCTATATAGCATCATTCTTGTTCTTGTATCTTTTATTGATAAAAGTGCATTTTTATAGTTGAAGTATGTTGAAATAATTTTATCTTGTAAATCTTCAACAAGTCCTGCAAGTTCAATTAATTCGGTATCTGTTAATGGCACCTCTTGTGGTAAGTTTTTTTTATTAAGAAGAGCTTGTGCTAATCTTCCAGCTGAAAATGAGGAAGTTTGCATTGCGGCATTACTTCCAATTAAACTTGGCACGAATGAGGCCCCAGATACTACTGCAGAAAGTGTTTTTGCCATTAATGAGGAGTGTATTCTTCTTTGACTTTCTGGCGTTGCCAGTTTTTTTAGAGCAAATTCTATCACTTTATTATTTTCTATAGTACCTTTCCAAAGAGTTTCAATATCTTTTGTGTCTTTATTTTTTTGTAATTCAATAATTTCCTCAAGGGTACTTTTATCATTTATAAGAAGTGAACCTGATACTTTTTGTGGGGTCGCAGGCAGTGTATATTTTTCTTTTGGCATAGAATTTAAAACTACTGGTTCTGTAGCTATAGCAGCGGTACCTATTAGAAATATTAATAATCCAGCCCAAATCTTTTGCATAATATTCTTATAGCACATCAGAAAATATAAATCCAATGGTTAATGAATATCATCCAAATGATGGTTACCCGATTGAGTACAAAAATATACAATCTCATTGTGGAGAGGTTAGATGAAGATTGATATAAGCGAAAGTAAGAAGTATGTAGCTGATGTTGCTATAAATGTAAAACCATTGGATGATTCTGATTCATATCGTTATTGTGTGAAAGGTGATGCCCTTAGATTGGCTAATCTTCATAAAGAATCTGTACCTAAATATCTCCAATCTATTTTGATGAAAAGAAATAATCCTGACTCATATTTTGGCCTGGGTGTTTCATATAAATGTCTTGGAAATTTTGATAAAGCAGTTGAGTGTTTAACAAAAGCAATTGAACAAGAACCTGCTAGATTTGATGCTCACTATGAATTGGGCATTTCATATCTGTTGCTCGGTATGCCTGAGATGGCTATTGAAGAATTGATTAAGGCAATTGTTGTTGATAGCACTAATCTTGAAGCTCAAATTCAGTTGGCTTTAGCTCACGAATTAGTCGGTGAACAAGATTTAGCAATGCTTATATACAATAAATTGATTGAAACGAAGCCTTCTTATTTGAAGGCATATAGTCATAAGGCTGCACTTTTAATTTGTCAAGGCAAGTATTTTGAAGCAAGTAAAATATTTTTTGATATTATTAAACTCAATGCTGATTACTATAAAGCATACTTTGGAATGGGTGTTTGTTTTGACAATATGAATAAAGTATCTGACGCAAAAAGATATTATAGAAAATTTTTGGATATCAAACCTAATTCTAAGCATGCAGATTATGTTAAAACTAGGATTGAAACTTTAAGGAAAAAAAATTCGCAATCTAATCCTTTAGAAATTATTTAGTGTTTTTCTTGTAATAGTTTTATGTATTGAATTTTATTGGCATAGTAATTTTTCTTATAGAAGTTATTGCATGTCGTATTTTGTTTCCTTGCTTTCCATTTTTTTGATATAATTTATTCATAAGCTATTTTTAGGAGAAATTATGGACGAATTATTAAAAAAGAGTGCTTCAGAACAAAGTAAAGCGTTGCGTGCTAAAGAAGTTTCCGCTGTTGAATTGACAACTGAAACAATAAATAAAATTAAATCAATAGATGATAAATTGGGCGCATTCAATTCTTTAACTGAAAAAACTGCCTTAGAAACCGCAAGAAAAGTAGATAAAAAGATTGCTAACGGCGAAGAATTACCATTGTTAGCAGGTATTCCATTAGCTCTTAAAGATAATATGAACTTGATTGGTTCTAAAACAACAGCTTCAAGTAAGATTTTAGAGAATTTTGTTTCTCCTTATAATGCAACTGTTACACAAAAATTATTGGGAAATCTTATTCCTATAGTTGGTAAAACTAATTTGGATGAATTTGCTATGGGTTCATCAAATGAAAATTCAGCATTTAAAAAAGTCCACAATCCATGGAATTTGAATAAAGTCCCTGGAGGTTCTTCTGGTGGTTCAGCGGCTTCTGTTGCATCTTGTGAATCAACTTTGGCTCTAGGCTCTGATACGGGAGGAAGTATTCGTTTACCTGCAAGTTTTTGCGGTGTTGTCGGTATGAAACCAACATACGGTAAAGTATCCAGATATGGTTTAATTGCTTTCGCGTCATCACTTGACCAAATTGGTCCCTTCGCAAGAACTGTTGAAGATGCAGCAAATTTACTAGAAGTTATTTCAGGTTATGATGATCACGATTCAACTTCATTAAATTTACCTGTTGAACACTATGCCAGTTCTCTAAATAATGATATTAAAGGAATGAAAATTGGTGTAATTAAGGAATTAATGACAGATGTTGTTTCTGTTGATGTACAAAAAGCTATTCAAAATGCAATGGAAACTTATAAAAAACTTGGCGCTGAGATAGTTGAAATTTCTCTGCCAAAAATTAAGTATTCAATTGGTATTTATTATATTCTTGCAACAGCTGAATGTAGTTCAAACTTGGCAAGATTAGATGGCGTTAGATATGGTCATAGCACAGCAAATCCTGAAAATTTACTTGATTTGTATTGCAAATCTCGTGCTGAAGGATTTGGTGATGAAGTTAAACGTAGAATAATGCTTGGAACTTATGCTCTAAGTTCTGGTTATTATGATGCTTATTATAAAAAAGCTCAACAAATGCGTCGTTTAGTTACGAATGAATTTGTAGAAGCATTTAAAACTGTTGATGCATTTATTGCTCCAACTTGTCCGAATACAGCATTTGATATGGGTTCTCGTTCAGAAGATCCACTTGCAATGTATTTAACTGATATTGCAACAATCTCTTCTAACTTGGCTGGTATTCCAGCTATGAGTATTCCTGCTGGATTGGATTCAGAGGGTATGCCTATTGGTTTACAAATAATGGCTCCTCAATTAGCTGAAACAAAATTATTTAATATTGCGTATAAATTTGAACAAGCAAATGAATTCTATAGACAAATTGCACCTGATGTTTGTGCTTGCTGCAAATAGTATATTTTATAATTTTAATTGATTATAAATTTATGAGAATAGTTTAAAGTTAAGACTGATGTTGTCTTTGATAACTTGTTTTACTGTGTCTGTTTCAGTTTTTATTGCTGTTCTTTCTGTGTCAAGGTTTGATAGATCTGTATCAATTCTTGATTCTTTAGCATTTATTTTATTCATATTTGATTCATATTCTGCTTCAGCTTTTTTTAAGTCTACTGAATTTTGTGTTTCAAATATATTTGTATTTGTTGCAACACTTGTATTAACTATTCCCATAAACTCGTTATACTCTGCATCAGACATACTTGAAATTTTGTTTATTTCATCAGATGTTGCAGTTGATAATTTTTCTGGGTCAAATGTAGTTAGTACTGCGACACCATTTTTAACCATATTGTTAAGATAATCATTGCTGTTTGCTTGGTCAGCGCTGGCTATAATAACTCCTCTTTGAGACATAATGTACATCATCATTGCATTTTTGATGTCTGAATCGCTAGTATCCCAATGGTAGCCTGATGGGTTTGTTGTATCTTTCTTGGTTCCATATACATAAGTGGCTTGTGTTGTATTTGCAGTATCTCTTGTTGCTGTATAGTTGCTCTTTGAGTAATAATCACTATAATCATATTTTGTATTTGCGGTTATATTGCTCATTAAATCTGCTAAATCAGTTTTACTCTTAGTGCCTGAAGTGTAATCAGATATTAGTTGGTTTATATTCGCCAATATTACGTTGTTATCATTATTATTATCTGAATATTGTGTTTGAACCCAATTATTTACTTGACTTTGTGTGATTGTATATCCAGCTTTTTTTAGTGCACCATAAATGTTAGATACAATACTTGTTAGTGAAGGAGTTGTGACAGTACCATTTTGATTACTGGCCGTTTTAGTACATGTATCAGTACTATAGCCTCTTTGAACGGCTAATCCTGTTACTCCATTATATTTTGTTGCGTAACTACTACTTTCTGTTGTAGTTGAATTCTTGATATCATTAGATAATTTTGTAATAAAATCTGTATCTGTTGTTCCATTTTTTAAGTATGACGCTAGATAATCATTATAGCTTGCTAGAGTTTTGTTATTTGTATCATTATTTGTTTCGTAGTTTGTTTTTAACCAATTATTTACTTGAGTTTCTGTAATAGTTGTGTTTCCTGATTTATCAAGTGCATTCATTATATTTGAAGCGATGCTTGTTAGTGATGGTGCAATAATTGCGCTCGTTGCTCCGCTCAATATTGTACTTACAGTAATATAGTCTTCACTCGCTTGATCTTTTAGGACAGGTGTTGAAGAGGATTTATCCCAAAGGGTTGAATCCCAGCTTGATTTTGTACTACTTGCTGTATTACTTCCGTCACCAGTTTGAGGGTTACCAACTAGTTGACCTGTTGTCCCTGAAACATTTGTAGATATTGTCCCATCTGCATAAGAGTTTGATACTCGACTAATACTACCTGGACTATAATTAGCATTTGTAATTTTACCTGCAATACCCCCGGCAAATCCATAAGTTGTTCCTGTGTTAGTTACATTTGCACTTGAGTAACAATTATTAATAGTTGCGGTATCACCCAGCTCTCCAGTAATACCTCCAACATCTGCTGTACTTGCTATTACTGTTCCTGCAACATAACTGTTGCTTATTGCGGTGGATCCTGCACTGTGCCCAACTAGTAATGCAACGTCGCTGCTCCCTTTTACTTTAGAATTTGTAACTGAACAGTTGTTGATTGTTGTGTTAGTTGCTTCTCCAACTAATGCCCCAACGTGTGAATCACCAGTTTGAATGCTTGAATCAATGTTTGCATTTGTTATTGCAATATTTTGTATTGTTGCACCATCAGCGAATCCAAATAGCCCATATCCATAAGCTGCTCCACTCATATTCAGATTTGTTACCGTGTGTCCATTCCCATTAAATGAACCGGTAAATGCAGTCGTCGAATTTCCTATGCCTGTCCAATTAATTCCTGTAAGGTCAACATCTGTTTCAAGAACAAAATTTCTGTTCCATAAGTTTGAATTTGATGTACTAATTAGGGCTTTAAAGTCGTCAGCGGTTGCAATACCAATAGTGTTCCCTGTGTTGTTCAAATAGTCAGAGATGCTGCTAATTGTTTTGTTTTCTACAGGAGTATAGGTACTTGATGCCGATGGAGATGTAACATTTGTATTGCCTACAGGGGTACTACTTTGAATGTTGTTAGTATCTTGGATAATACTATTATACTCAGGAGTTTTACTTTTCCCTGTGACTTGAGCAATATAAGTATCCATATCCACTGATATAGGGGCTGAACTAGTCAAGTTGTATTTTGCCGCTACTGCAGGAGTTATGTAAATTTTCTCACTGTCTGCTGCTTGCAAGAATAGAACATCACTTGAGGTGTCGTCTGTTTTTTGTACAATACCGTTCTCCAGTGCGTTCAAAGTAGCATCCTTGGAAGCGGTCGTCCCATCGCTTTGGATGTATTTGTACTGGATCTTGGTAGCGTCTAAAGCCTTGACATATTTATTGTATACGGCATCAGACTCATTAGCCATTTGTAGCTTTTGAGCCTCAAGTCTTTGAGCCTTATACTCTATGTCATGTTGCCTACTCGTCAGTGACAACAATCGTGCTTGTGAAGACGACATTCCCATTTTTATTAAGTCCCTATATTTTAATGCCATTTAGAGTTCGCGAAAATTAACTAAATAACACTATATTCAAGTTAACGGCATTTTTATTTCTAAACTTTAGATATTTGTTACAAAACTTTATAAAATATTATTTCTTAAATTCGTTTCCTTGTTTTTCCTTATAAAGTGTTGTTCTTACAATATTAAAATTGCTGTATATCAAGCTATGTGTATGTTATACACTATTTAGTTTTGTAAAATTATTGTGGGTAAAGGGTTTCAAGCAATTGAAAAGTATTAGTATATACGTTATAATGATAATGTAAGTAACAAAAAACTTACAGAGTGTTATACCCCACACCACTCTTTAATAAAAAAGGTATCTTGTTACTAATCTGAAAGAATAGGCGACAAAATGGATACCACGATTTTACGGCCACGTGTTGAAAAGTTTCTTCTGGTTGGCGTAAATATTGCTTTGCTTTCTGGAATATTATGTTCGCAGAGTGTGTTTGTACTTGCCGAGAATATAAGGATAGTTAATGGCATTGTCGCGTCACCTCTGGTTAATAACATACGGCTGGAGCAGTCGATAAATAAGGCGGTAAACGATGAGAGTAGTTTAAGCGATTTTAACCAGCAAATTGATAGAAAGTACAGGTATGGAACCATAAGTACTGTAGAAGATGGGCTTAAACATATTAAATTAACAAGATATTATCAAGGACGACCTGTAAAATTAAATGTTGTAGAAACGGATTTAACTCTTAACTCAGATTTAAAAATAACACCTGTTATAGCATCAGATACATTATCAAGAAAAGCATCAGTTACCGCAATGGCAAGAAAAAGTAATTCATTAGTTGCAGTAAACGGTGCTTTTTTTAAACCTCAAACAGGTTGCCCATTAGGAACTTTAATGATTGATCAAAAAATATACACAGGTCCTATTTACAAAAGAGTTGCAATGGGGTTTTTTGATAATGGTTATGATATGGCAAAAGTTGAACTGGATGCTTCTTTAAAATATGGTCTGAATTCTCTAAAAATAAATAATATAAATCAACCTAGAATGCTTTCAACAGATGCAATTGTTTATACTCCTGACTGGGGTTGGCATTCTCCGTTTAGTCCAAAATATGGATCGCAAGTTACAGTATCTGATAACAAAATTATTGCTATTGATACTGAGCCTCAAGTTATCCCTAAAGATGGATATGTAATTGTTGGTCCTCAGTCTAGATTTAAGGATTTAAAAGTTGGTGACAGAGTTAATCTTGATATGAAAACTATCCCAGAGTGGAAAAATGTTAAACATATAGTAAGTGGAGGCCCTTACCTAGTAAAAAATGGAGAAGTATTTATTGATGCTACCGAACAAAAATTAGGTGCAATTGGGGGTAGAAACCCAAGAACTGCAATCGGATATACAAAAGATAATCACGTAATAATTGTTACTGCTGATGGAAGAGAAAATGCATCTGTTGGTATGACTTTAAAAGAACTTGCATACTTTATGCAAAGTTTGGGATGTGTAAATGCTATGAATCTTGATGGTGGCGGTTCAACAGTAATGTATGTTCAAGGGAAAGTAGTCAATCACCCTCCTGTAAACGGGGGGATAATGTTATCAAATGTCGTTGGTATTACAAAATATAGATAGGATGTGAAATATGTTTATTGGTCAATTTTTTATAGCACACATTGAGGATTTATTTATGCTATCATTCATCGCTTTACTACTTTGGTTTAGCAGATAGACTTATCTTATTTTAGCTAAATTTATTATTTACAGTTTAAGTGTTTTAACTGTTATTTCTATGAAAATTTTTATAGTATTATTATTCATATGAATAGGAATAAGATAGTTGCGATAGTTTTAATAATTCTTATCGCATTTGGTTTTAGTTTATATCAGATAAAAATTAGTAATACGTATAAAGTTATAGGAATTAATAATGCTGGTTCCGTAATCATTGATTTAAATAAAAATGGTGTAGAGGATAATAGGGAAAACATAAATCTTTTGCCTTCAAATAAGTACCGGGTTGTTTCTTTTTATGATATTAATTATGCACAAAAATTATCAAAACATTTAAATGTTGATTTAGATTCAATTTTAGGGGTAGGATATATTGCTGATAAGTTTGCAGAGGATAGTTTAAAAGATAATAAAGTGTCTATGAAGATAGTAAATGGTAGTACACATATTTATGTGGATAAAGTTGATTATACTGATAAATTAATTAATTCGGGGTATGTATTTTTAAATGATAAACCTGTTAACCCAAATTCGTTTAAGTCTGAAGTAGCAAATGTATCTAAGATAAAGTTAAGGATATACAATGTAAAGAGCCACAAATTTCATAGACTTTCTTGTAAATATGGTAGGTTAGCTCATAATTTAGTAGTTATTTCTCAATCTCAGCTTCCTAAAGATGCAATACCTTGTAAATTTTGTTTAGGTAAATTTAAAACTCATTCTCATAAAGAATGGAAATACAAACATAAGCATAAAATTCCTTGTCCACCATTAGTATTTAAGACACCATTAATAAAGATTTTTCTTTCTGATTATACAAACCATCTTAAGCCTGATAGATCTTGCTCAACCCCTTTATGCCAAGAATTAGTCAAACAGATAAACAATTCTCAAAATACTATTGATATTGCGATATATGGTTATGATAGAGTCCCCGCGATAGATAATGCTATTAAAGCTGCTATTAATCGTGGGGTAAAAGTTCGTTTAGTCTATGATATTGATTCCAAAGGAAATAATATTTATTCGGATACATCTTATTTAGTGAATATAATTAAACTGTCGAGGTCTGATGTTGCTCCTATTGATATGAAGGCACAAACTAAATATACAAATTCACTTATGCACGATAAATTTTATATTTTTGATTCAAAAACTCTTATTGCAGGATCCGCAAATTTGAGTAGCACTGATATGTCTGGGTTTAATGAAAATAGTACTATGTTGGTTAATTCTCAAGCTGTTGCAAGTGTTTATCAAACGGAATTTGACCAAATGTTTAGTGGTAGATTTCATAATTTGAAAACCACAATTTCAAATAATGAAAATATTGCAGTTGGTGATTCTATTTTATCAATTTATTTTTCGCCCAAAGACAATATTATAAAAAATACTATATTACCTCTCATTGGTAATGCTCAAAAATATATTTATATACCAACATTTTTAATCACAGATAAATCTGTTAGTGATGCACTTATCTATGCTAAAAAACGTGGAGTTTGCGTTAAGGTTATTGTTGATGCGACGAACGCTAGGGCTGGATATTCAAAGCATCAAGTACTCCGAAATGCAGGAATTTTAGTTAAGACTGAAAACTATGCTGGGAAAATGCATTCAAAATCAATGATTATAGATGATACATACGTTGTTATTGGCTCTATGAATTTATCAAAAAGTGGTAACTCAAAAAATGATGAAAATATTATTGTATTAAAAAATTCAAAAGCTGCAATTTTTTACCGTAAATTTTTTGATTATCTTTGGGTCAGAATATATGACTTTTGGGCAAAACATGATGTTTCAAGCGAAAGTATCTATTCCATAGGTTCTTGTTCAGATGGCGTTGATAATGATTATGACGGTAAAATTGATTTAAAAGATGAAGGTTGCAAAAAACTATTAAAGAGCGGGCAGAAAAATTAAGAATTTTTCTGCATACTTAAAATCTAAGTAAATGTCTTAAATGTTCTTGTAGTGTTATCTTTTATAATTTGTTTTAATGAGTCAATTTCAGTTTTAATTGAATCTCTTTCGGCTTCAATCTGAGTTAATTTTGTATCATATTTAGTTTCTTTTGATTTTATTGCGTCGAGGTCTGTTTCATAATTATTGTCTGCTACAGTTACCGCATCGTCATCACTAACTTCTTCAATTCCACCATTGGATGAAGCTGTTGTATTGTCTAATTCGTTACTTGTATTGTTGTATGTCGCAAGTACAACTTGTCCATTTTTAATCATATTATTAACCCAAGTACTGCTTTTCGCATTAGTATCGGAAATCTCTTTGCAACCTCCAGCTGCTTTTATTGCATTGAATAGTTGTTCGTAATAGTTACCTTGTACGTTATCATCATATATTCTACCAATTACAGAACTAGAATTATCTAAGTTGCTCTTGTCTGTGAGGTATGTGTTGTAGTTTACAAGTTCGCCTTCTGCTGTGGATTCGCTTACTCCAAGTGGGGATAAGAAATTGCCCAATGCCTCTTGGGCCACTGTAACTTGGTTGTTGTGTTCTGTTGTTTCAATTGAAGATGTAAGTTTAAGTAGGGCAGTTGCGATGTTGCTGTTTGTTGAGGTTGTGTTTCCTGTATAACTGTTTATTGCTGTTTGTGTTGCACTATCATAAACGTTTGAAGTTGAAGTTGCTGCTGTTGCATCGTGATAATACCCCTCTTCATCAGTGTATGCATCTTGAGTATATGCCTCGTTGTATGTTCCACCATTTATTAAGAGTTCTAATTTTGATGCGTCTGATAGTGTATAGTTTGTTGTTGTGTCAGTACTACTTTTGGTGTAACTAATATAATTTGTATTATCCGCAGTATTTGCTGTTAATGATGTTAAATTCGTTTCTGGCGTGAATCCACTATATGATAAGCAGTAATCAATTATAGATTTTGTATTTGAGTCTCCGTTTGTATAATATCCGGTACCTTTTATTTCCGTAAGATTGTTTTGTAATAATGTTAAATAGTTATTATTTGTATAAATGTATTCATCATTATCTGATGCTAGTTTACCTGTTGAGATTAATGAAGAAATGCTATTTGCAGCATTATAAGTGCTTGTTTCTGCTGGAGTTGAAATAGTCCCTTTTAATATGTTGTATTTGTTTAAGTTATCTACTCCAATAGATGGGGTATTATATCCATTTGTGATATCGCTGTTATATGTAGTTTGTTTTTCAATTCGATCTGAATTTGTTTCTCCCATTGAATATTTTACGTTACTTAATGTTAAAAATGTTTCTAAATCATTATTACATTTGCTATAGTTATCTGAAACGGTTTTGGGCACGTATAGTTTCCCATCACTAATATCTTGTGCATAGAATGTTGTACCAGTTGTAGATTCATTTGCCCCATATCTCATCAAATTATTTAAGCTTCCATCAATCCAGTTCGCAGTACCTGCTGCGTCATATTGTCTTGTTTTTAGAGCAGTTGCATCCAGCGCTTCAATATACGTGTTATAAACCGTATCCGAATCGTTTGCTAGCCTTAATTTTTGGGCTTGCAAATATTGAGCTTGATACTCCACAGAATGTTGTCTGGAAGTCAAACTTAATAATCTTACTTGTGATGCTGCCATGCCCATAGCTTAAGAATTCCTAATAATAAATTGTACGTACTTTTATGTTTACGTCATTTTCTTCTTGTTTCTTTAGAATAGTAGGATTAATGTTTACAAAATTTTACATTCTTTATTAAGTTTTGTTAAATAATACCCTACGACTGAAATCATCGGATTTTAAACAACTTTATATTTATATATTTATAAAACAATTTGTGAAGTAAAGAGAGGTCAGTATGGCAAGAATTGAGAAGAATGCTAATAAAGCAGATGCCAATGTCAAGAAAGAACAAAATATTAAAAAGAAACCAGATCCAGCTAAAAATGCATCTGTGTTTGGAGCTAAACCTAAAAAGGCGTTTGCAACAGATTCTGGAAGATATGTTCTGATAGATAAAAATGGTAAAAAACATTACTACTCTAATGATAATACTGAAATTAATAGCTCGTATTTCTGGAAAGCAGAACACGATGTAAAAAATATAAAGGCATATGGTGCTGATTATAAAAAACAATCTAAAATATCGGGTTCAAAGACTGGAAGATATTATATTGTTAGTAATAAAGATAAACAGAGACATTATTTTTCTGCAGATGGCAAAGAAGTAACACAAGAATATTGGCTAAAAGCGGAAGATGCATATATAGGCTCTAAAGGCAGTATGGCAAGACGTTTGACTACTGGAGAAAAAGCTAAGGCTGTTGGTAGTGGTCTATTGAAAACCATAACTTCTTGGTTTACTGATGACAAAGGTAAATTCAGTTGGAAACAAACATTAAAAACAGTGGCTGTAGGTGCTGCAATTGTTGCTGCTACGGCTGTTGCTGTTGCTGCATTACCTGTTGTACTTGCTGCCGCAGGAATAACTCTTTCTGCTGCTGCCGCTGGTACCATTGTAACCACTGCTGTCGCTGCTTACGGAGTTTATCAAGCTGGTAAAGAAGTCAAACATGGCTATGATAAAGTGAATAATGCGAATAGTTCTAAAGAAGCTTACGATGGTATAGAAACTGCTTCTAAAGGTCTTGGTGACGGCGTATTAGCAGTTGTCGGTGCTAGAGGAATGAAGAAAGGCGTAAGTTCTGTCTCTGAAGCTACTGATATGGCAATTGATGCCGCAAAAATGACTGGTAAAACAAAGTTTGGTGCTAGTGTCGACGGGATGAAAGCCGGGTTAAAAACCAGCGCTGTTCAAACAGCTTCTGGTGTTAAGAATACGGCAGTTACCGTAAAAGATGTAGTTGCCCATCCTGTACGTACTGTTAAAGCTATTCACGAGAGTGCTGTTAATGGTGTGAAAAGCCATATAGAAACAAGAAGAGTGAAAGCTAAAATTAAAGATGCTAAGACTAAAGAAGATTATGTTGCTTTAAAAGATGAAGTACAAACTAATGAAAAACTTTCTGAAAGTGCAAAAGCAAAAATAACAAAAAAGATAGATAAAAAAACAGAAAATGCAGATGATGCAAACTTAACTGCACTATATAAAAATGTAAAAAGAAATCATGTTAATAAATTATATGGTGAAAGAATTAAAGCTAAATATGAAAATGCTGTTAAAAATTCTCAAAGTGTTGAGCAATTAAACAAATTAAAAGCCGAATTGCCAAAAGATGATCCTATTATTTCAAGTATTGATGCTCGTATTAAAACTCTTAAAGAAAATGCGACGAATGAATTCAATGCTAAGGTAAATGCTGAAAATGATTTTGCTCACAAGAGTGGTATTTTAAGACGTGGAAAAACTCAAAAACAAAAATTATTAGATGAAGCAGAAAAGAAATTTAAAGGTGACAAAGAAAATTTAGAAAAAGCTCAAAATGCTATTGAAGATAGAGCTGAGCTATTGCAAGAAATTGATGAACTTGGTAAACATCCATCTTATGAAGAATATAAAGATATTTTATCAAGGGTCGAAGACGGTGATGCATATACTTTAAACATTTTGAAAAAGAAATTAACAAAAGATAGATTTATTAATGGTAGAGATATCACAAGATCTGAAAAAGCTGAAATAAGAGGAGAAATATATAGAAAATTAAATAATAAATCAGAAGCGTTCAATGCTGCAGCTCGTGAAATGAATGCAGAGGAGTTCAATGAAGCAAAAAATGAATTTGATGCTGGTAAACAAGGTGTTAATGATAGCCAAGCTGATTTAGCAATTGCAGATGATAGAATATCAAGTGCTATAGGACATAAAAAAGTTGCTGAATCTCACTATAGAAATGCCCAAGATAATTTGGCAACACTTGAACGGAATGTTAAATTGGACGAATTAAAGACTCAAATTCAAGGAGATAAAGAAGCATTACAAGAACAGTATCCTGAAGTTCTTGATGGATATAAAGCTCAAGAAACAGTAGCTATGGAAAAATTGGATATTGCAACAAAAGAATTGGGACAAGCAACTGAAGAATTAAATGCCCTTCGAACTAAATTAACTAATAAAAACAAAGCTCCTTTTGAAAAACTTGTTGAAAAGGTTGCAGTTGAATTCAAGAAAAATGGTAAATATAAATATAAAACAATTGAAGAACTGAAACAACAAGCCAGTGATGAATTACTTTCAGGTAAACATATTAATAATTTAAAACAAAAACAAGTAGTTGATAATTATAAAAATGCTCTTGAACTTAAAACTAACGATCCTAAATTAATAGCAGAACGAAAAGTTATTGAAGCAAAAATTGAGACTACAAAACAAAATGTTAGAGATGCTCAATCGGATTATAATGGAACTGTATCAAATAGACAAAGAACTGAAAATGAAATTGAAACTGTACAAAAAAGCATAAAAGAGTATGAAAACAGGTATGATTTTTGGTCCAAAAAAATATCTGAAGCTAAGATAAAAGCTGATGAGGCAAAAACTATATATGATAACGAAAGTCAAAAGGTTGCTCTTTTAGAATCGAATAAAGAAGTATCTGTGAATGAGCTTGCTAGTTTGAAGCAAAATCTTCTTAAACTAAAGAAAGATTATGACATGGCAAAAGCTAATATGGATGATTTAGCAAGCCAATCTGCAAAAGAAGTTGTTAAATATATGTCTAGCAAAGTTCAAAGAAATACTACCTCAATGCATTATCTATCAGGAGTTCCACTTGCTAAACCTGTTTCATCAGGAATTGCGTCTATTAATCTTGGTGCAACAGCTCCTCAAACTCAATTGGATGACACAAGCCATGATAATGAATTGGTTTATGCAGATGAGGCGGCAGATAAGACGGCAGATAAGACTGATGAGCATGATAGTGAACTAAAAACTGCCAAGGATGATACTTCTAGTAGTGAAACAGCTGAATCAACTGACCCAGCAGCAACAACAGCTTCTGACAAAGCGGTTGCCTCAACTGACCCAGCAGCAACTTCAGCTTCAACTACAACTGCCGCATCAAAAGACCCAGCTGCAACGACCGCGTCAACTACAACAGTTGCATCAACTACGCCAGCCGCAACAACAGCATCAACTACAACGGTTGCGCCAACTACTCCAGCGACAACAGTTGCATCAACTACATCAGTAGAATCAATAGCAACACCAGTAGTACCAGCTGTAACAGTCGCTCCTATTGAGCCAGCAACGATAGTTTCAACTACAGCGGTTGCACCAACAGAATCAGCCTCGACAACAGTAGTTGCAGGTACATTAACTGAAAATGAAAAACCTAAATTGTCAGACTGGGATGTATTAGATTTGACCGTACAGCTACAAAATGCTAGAACAAATGAAGATTTAGATAGTGTTATCAGTCAGTTTAATAACTTCGATTTCTCTAACTTCAATCGTTTGGAGGCATTCCAAAGATTATTAAAATCGAAACAAGAGCAAATCGAAACTAAAAATTTCCAAATATATGATATGCCAGTAGATCCTTCCGAAATAACTGATGAAGACGGTGTAAAAATCAAAAATAATATTTTGAGTAATGATGGCTCTAGTTATGCTTAATATAGTATGTTTAATATAATAAAAAAGGAAAGCCAAAAGCTTTCCTTTTTTTTATCGTTTATTTGTTTAGGTATTCTATTAATCCGTTTAGAGCATATTCATAAGATTTTTCTTTAAACCCAATTACTTGACCAATTGTAACGCCCGAGATTAGTGATGTATGTCTAAAGTCTTCTCTTGCATGAATATTCGTCATATGTACTTCTACTGTTGGAATTCCTACGGATGATATTGCATCTCTTATTGCAACACTAGTATGAGTATATCCTCCAGCGTTGATTATTAATCCGTCATAACCTTCTTTCAACGATTGAATTTTATCAACAATTTCACCTTCGTGATTGCTTTGGAAAGTTTCAATTTCCACGCCTAAGATTTTGCCTTTATCAGTTATATTTTTTTCAATATCAGTTAATGTGGTTTTACCGTATTTTTCAGGCTCTCTAGTTCCTAATAGATTCAAATTAGGCCCGTTTAACAATAATATTTTCATATCTTTTCCTCTTTTCAATGATTATACAATATTACTATAAAATTTAAAACTATTATGATATTATTATTTTATTGGGGTATTGAAGCAGGTCAGAATGAAAGATATACAAAATTTAAAAGATCATAGAGGCGTTGAAATACAAAAAGTTGGGATTAAAAATTTTCTAATTCCTTTAAGTATCCAACGAAAAGATGAAGAAAATTCGATTGTATGTGCGGATGCAAAGATTAGTGTGTCTCTTCCTGCTCATTATAAAGGTACCCACATGTCAAGATTTGTAGAAGTGCTTAATGACTGGAAAAACAAAAATCTTTTGGGTGTTGATATTGAAGGGTGTGTTCAAGATGTCGTAGATAAATTAGATGCAAAATCTGGCTATCTTAAACTTTCATTTAAATATTTTATTGATAAAAAATCGCCTGTAACTCAAATATCATCACCAATGTGCTATGATTGTTCTTTTGAAGGAATTTTAGATGATTATGGCGATGATGAAGAAGAATATAAATTTATCTTAGGAGTTAAAGTTCCAGTGACGACTTTGTGTCCTTGTTCAAAGGAAATATCAGAATATGGAGCTCATAATCAGAGAGCTACTGTTTCAGTAAAAGTATCTTATGATAAAGATGAACATATTTGGATTGAAGATTTGGTATCCATGGTTGAAGAAAATGCGTCGTGCAGTCTTTATTCATTATTAAAAAGAGAAGATGAAAAATTTGTAACTGAACATGCATACAACAACCCTAAGTTCGTTGAGGATTTACTAAGAGATGTTATTGTATCTCTTAGAAACAACGAAGTTGTTGATTCTTTTGAAGTTGAATGTGAATCAATAGAGAGTATTCACAACCACTCTGCTTGGGCATATCAAAAAGAGGGGTAATAAGTATTTAGTATGGTAAAAAAAATGGGAGTTTCCAGTATCATTTATTGAAACATTGCCATTTTACCAACGTCTACTTTTGAAATAGCTTGTTTTGTGAAAAACTGTTGTATTAGACCGTGTTGTTTTAGCCCTGAAAGTTTTATAAGTTTGTTATCTCCACACAGGATTTTTATGCTGTTATCTTTTAGTGATTTAGTTACTATTGTTCCTGCGTCGCTGTATTCAGTGGTGTTATCTTCAATCTGAATTTTATATGGATCTGGAACAAAGGTAAGATTTCCTATAAAAAAGAAAGTTTTACCCCAAGGGTGAATGGCTCTTATTTGGGCTGATATTTCTCTTGATGTTTTAGTAAAATCAAGTTCTGGTTCGTATTCTGCAGGATAGTATGATGCTAGACGTTCATTTTGAGATACAGGGAATACTACATCTTCACTTAATTTTTCTAATAATTCACAAACTGCACCTCTAGCTGCAAGAACGGTTTTCCCTTTTAATTCTTTTCCTGTGTATGAATCTTTTATTTCGACTACTCTTTGGTCAAGTATTGATCCTCTGTCAATTTTTGAATCTACAAGGTGGAATGTTACTCCTGATTTTTCTTCAAGATGTAGTATTGTTTGGACATAAGGATTTGGACCTCTGTATCTTGGGAGTAGTGATGGGTGAACATTTATTGTTGCTATCTTTGGTAAATTAAATGTTTCAGGTGTTAATTTTTCACTCCAAGATGCGACCAAAACAATATCAGGATTTAATTTCAAAAGTTGTTTTCTGAAATTGTTGCTATTTGCGCTTTTTGCTTTAATTTCATGTAAGTTATAACTTTTTACATAGTTGTAATCAGAGTCTGGATTTATTATATCTTTAATCCAGCGTATGCAATTATTCATTTTAACTCGGTCATGTCTAAATACTCCGACTATTTTTGACCCAGAATCAAGCGTTCCTGCAATTATATTACAAAACATATCGCCGTAACCGATAACTACAACTTTTAGCATTTAGTTATGTCCTCTTTAATTTTAGTTTTAAGTTCTTCTATAGAGTTAAATTTTTGTTCATCTCTGATTTTTTTTACAAAAGATATTTTTATTTTTTTATTATATATATTTTTATCAAAATTGAAAATGTTTACTTCAATTGTTGGTACACAATTTTTACAAACGGTTGGCTTCTTCCCAAAATTTGTAATGGAAGGATATTCCTTTGAGTCTCCCTCAATTGTTATAATAGTCGAATAAACCCCATAAGGAAGCTCAATTAACTCTTTGGGATATTCAACATTTGCGGTTGGGAACCCAATTTTTTGTCCTAACTGTTGTCCTGTTATAACAGTCCCTGAAATTGAATAGTTATATCCAAGCATACTATTTGCTTTAGGAACATTTCCATTAAGAAGATATTCTCTAATAAGAGTCGAACTGATTATTTCCCCATCTAATTTCTCAGCTGGGGTATTAAAATATTTATAGTTAAATTCTGTCTGCATATCTTCTAAAAGTTTTGCATCTCCGGACTTATTGGCTCCAAAATTGTGGTTAAACCCAGTTGAAATCGATATAGGTTTGAAATTTTTTACAAGAATATCTCTTAGATATTCAATTCCTGAAAGTTTAGAAAATTTTTCATTAAAATCAAGTTCAAATATGTAATCTATTCCCAGTGCTTGAATTTTTGCTCTCCTATCTTCCTTGGTTATAATTCGTTGAAATTTTTGTTTTGAAAAAAATTCAAGAGGATTTTGATTGAAAGTGATAACCGCAGATTTTTTATTGTTTTCATTTGCATAGTTGACCGCAGAAAGAATTACAGCCTGATGTCCTTTATGTGCGCCATCAAAAAATCCTAGTGCAAGTGCAAGATTATCAATTTTAACAATATTTTCGAATATTTCCATACTGATATTATAATATAAATAGCTGTTAAGTGTCTTCTTGTGTGGCTATATAATAACGTAACAATTTTTTAAAAGATAGTATAATTATCTTTTAGTTGTATAATAAGCTTGTAGTGTAATTGAGGTGTATATGCAAAAATTTTTAGAGAGAAAAAGTATTAAGACCATAGATTTTAATTGTGACTTGGCACAAGGTTATGGTGTATATAGAAACAACAATGAATTAGAGTTTTTAAATCATGTTAGTTCTGTCAATGTTTCGTGTGGGTTTCATGCCGGCGATCCTATGACAATAAAGAATGCTTTGTTGGCAGCAAAAGAGCGTAACGTTGTTATAGGTGCTCATATTGGTTATGACGATATTCAAGGGTTTGGTTATAGACCAATTGATTTGTCTGATGATGAATTGGAAGCTCTTATTGTTTATCAAGTGGGCGCGTTGTTGTCGTTTGCTAAAGCTTATAAATTAGAGATAGAACATGTAAGACCTCATGGTGCTATGTATAAAAAGGCTGGTGAAGATTTTAGGTTTGCAACTATCATTGCGAGAGCAATACAAAAAACCTCACAATGGCTTACATATTATGGACCTTTGGGTGATGTTACTCAAAAAGTCGGTGATTATGTAAAAATCCCTGTTGCTCAAGAATTACAATTGGAGAAAATTTATACAAAGGATTTGAATATTGATTATGCTGTTCAAGATGCGTTCAGTACTGATTCTTGTATAAGAAGATTACAAAATTTTGTGCATACTTCTCAAATTAACAATAACGCAGATGGAAATACATTTGCCAATGTTGATACAATACACTTTTCAAATAAATACCCTAATTCGTTGGAAGTGTTGATTAAGGCTAAAGGTATTATTACTCCAGAGCCAGTGAATTATGGGAAGGTTAAAACGTCTGGATGGGTGGAATAGTAAATGAAAAATATGATCAAAATATCTAAGGATGCAGGATGGTTGATACCTGGTTTAGAGGTTAAAAGATGGTTTGCACTAATCTTTTTTGGTTCAGTTTTAATAATATTAGGGATTTTGACGTTGTCGAATCCTCGTTCAATTTATAATTTTTTAAGTTGTATTAAATCAATGGCATCTGCTGAAATTATTGCAGTCCCAGTTATTATAGCGGGTGCAGTATTGTTCTTTAAGGGTTGGCAAAAATCAAATCTATCTATGTTAGATTATAGAAATGGTAAAGAAAAAGAAACTATGCTTGAATCTCTTTATCGCCGTAGAAAATTAAATAAAGGACCTAAAATAGTTGCTATTGGTGGCGGTACAGGCTTATCAATGCTATTAAAAGGTATAAAAAGCATTACCAATAATATTACTGCAGTAGTTACTGTTGGTGATGATGGTGGTAGTTCTGGTAGATTAAGAGAAGAAATGGGCGTGTTGCCTCCAGGTGATATCCGAAACTGTATTGCAGCTTTAGCTGACGACGAAGATTTGGTTACAAAATTATTCCAATATAGATTTAATGTTGGTGAGGGACTTAAGGGTCACAGTTTTGGTAATCTGTTTTTGACAGCTCTTTGTTCAATTACAGGGGATATGGTCCGTGCGGTTAAAGAGTCCTCAAATGTATTATCAATAAGAGGAAGGGTTTTACCTTCGACATTAGATAATATGAAACTTGTTGCTGAAATGGAAGATGGCAGAGTAATTCATGGAGAATCTGCGATACCTGAAGCTGGTGGAAAAATTAAAAGATTATTCACTGAACCAGCTGATTGTACAGCTTTACCTGAAGTTATTCAGGCAATTAAAGAGGCTGATTTAATAATTATGGGACCTGGAAGCTTGTATACAAGCGTAGTTCCGAATCTTTTGATAAAAGGAATTGCAGTAGAAGTTGCTAAATCTAATGCTAAGAAAATTTATGTCTGTAACATCATGACTCAAAAGGGTGAAACTGATAACTATTCAGTTGCGAGCCATGTTAATGCTTTAATAAAACATGCTGGAAGCTCTCAAATTCTTGATGCGGTTCTTGTTAACCACTCAATTCCGGATGATATTTCTCCAAATTATGCAAAAGTTGGTTCATTCCCTGTTGTTTTAGATATGGAAAATCTTGCGCCAACAGGAGTTAAACTTGTTTC
>Ga0302271_10001159_pt1 | contig 25755 bp, 11 predicted proteins | sample III_Bog_N1_1_FD_198767 | JGI IMG/M metagenome (GOLD analysis project Ga0302271, IMG submission 198767) | Peat permafrost microbial communities from Stordalen Mire near Abisko, Sweden - III_Bog_N1_1 | ecosystem: Environmental > Terrestrial > Soil > Wetlands > Peat | place: Sweden: Abisko... | reverse complement strand
CTGGCAAGCATAAGACTATTGCTGATCTCTATGTGCAACCTGTTTCTTTCCCTCAAGGAGCCGAACAATTCGTAGATGATATCAAATTCAGAGGAGTAGAAACACTCGATAGTCACGAGAAATGAGGGGTTTCTCAAGGAAAAAATAAGAATAATATTATTTGTATTGCGATATAAACTAACTCATTTAAGTCAAACAATCATCTTGTTGATTTGCATAGGTGTATCGTTAAAAAATAATTAAAATTTTCAAAGAAAAAACCATGCTTTCATGCTATCTCTCTCATTTTATTTAAAGATTGCTGTCTAGAAAAAACAACTCATATTTCATTTTGAAAAAACCACAATGTTTCATAATCGCTTAGTTTGGGTTTGTCTAGCTTTCTTCTTCCTTAGGTAAGAGAAAAATCATCCCTTAAAATATTGACCTCGCCAATTAATAATTGTTGATACGAAAAAGAATCATATCACATTTATCAAATATAAACACAACCTATCCTTTTAGAGTATCGACAAGATTTCTAATGTCCTAAGAAATGCTCAGAAAACGAGATAGCAAAAGTTAATTAAAAAAAATCACTTTCAACAAATGAAATTAAAAAAAAATTTCTAAAATTTTTGTATTAGCTTGATAATTAGAGAAATAACTTTTTCAGCATTCAGCCATAGTAGCACACACAAGGGCATAGTTTCAGATAGTTTTTGGATAGAAAAAAGAAATAAGTTTACAATGCAATGATTGCTAATATTAAAAAAATCTTAAAAATATCATAAAACAAAAAACATCCCCCTTTATGATTGCTTCATGATTCCCTACAACACCACCAAAATCAACAAGAGCTTTTATCATCAAAGACATTCTATTTTCACAAGAAAGCATGGCTTTCCATCTTATGTTAGGAAACCTATAACTTGCTTACTTATTCATACTAATGAATATGCCTTTCATTTGAAACTACAATTCCAACAATACTAAAACAATTGTACTTTATGAACTCTTAACAATCGCGTTCATTACATTTTTTGATTGAATTCTCTCTTGGGTTTCGAGAGATTTTAATGATTTTTATTTTATTTGATTTTAAAGTTTTTTCTAAATTTGATTTTTTTTTTTCTCATCTTTTTCTTTTTTGAATTTGAATTCATATTAATCTTTCTTATCTTTTTCATTCATTCTTTCTTCTTTTTTCTTTTCTTAGTCTTTTTTTAAATAAAAATTCTTTTTTTTCTAGTGGAATTGGCAGCTCCGTCTATGAAACAATATCGATGATGATTAGATGAATTTTTGAGAGTCAGTTCATTTAAGGCTCTTAAATTAACGAGCCAAGTTTGAAATAGTTTTCGGATTAGAATCCATTTAGGCTTGGGATTTCGCGGTGGCTTAGACTAAGAACTCGATTACTATGATGATGATATTTTTGTAATTGAGAAGAGTTTTTAGTCTAATTATAAGTCAAGCAGCTCATTTAATTTGGGCTGCTTGTTCTCTAAAAACTTGAGGGGCTTCGTTGACCGGAGATGCGAAATCCTTTTTATCTGCCTTTTGGATTGTCTATTTATTTCCTGAAAGGGGGGAGAGATTTTGAATTCCTTTGAGTTTTTTTCTCTACAAAGTTTTATTGTTTTAGCAAGATTATTTAATTTTTATTTATTTCTTGATTTATCTTCTGTTGTTTTAGATTTTTTTATTGTCTTTCTTATGAGGTAAATTGCTGATTGTTTTCTCAATGAACTCTCTCAGTCTCACTTATCCTCTCCCCAAATTTATCACAATTTTTTTTTTCTCTGAATTTTTACATAATTACTGGGGAAGAATTAATAATTAAATTCAATTGAATAGCAGCTATTTTTGGATAATAGCGAATTTTTAACTGTCTCTTTACAAAAAATGCAAAATAGCTCTTTCTGCAGGAAGATTTATTGAATTAAAATCAAATTCTTTTTGATTTTTTTTCATTTAAATTTTTCGATTTTATCTTCCTAACTGACAAAATTCATGGCTTTATTTGGAAAATGCTGAAACCAACTTAGCTGCAAAATGCTATTTTAAAACTAAGGAGCATACTTTGATAATTCTATTGAGCTTCCTTATTCACTCAAAAATAATTGTCCTTCATTTACTACTTTAACACCAATTTCGCTTTTCTTAGCTTAGGCGTTTAATATTTTCTAATTGAATTTGAATTTAAAGTTGTTTTTTAATCTTTTTTTGCATATATTTAATAGATGGAAAAGAATTTTACTCATATTTTCAAAATAGAGTTTGGGAAAGAAAGCAATTAGGATTTTGGCTATCGATTTTAATGCATGTAAATATGTTCATATTATTATTGAATATTGGTTGGTGAGAATTAGTGAAAACGTGCGCATTTTTGGGGGGGTGGTCACATTGGAATATCGCGTATTATACTGGTTGGACATAACTGAAACGAGAATATCTTAGATACATATTCTAATTTGGGTCAAGGGCAGGGGGAGGTACATGAGCACACGATAAGTGATCCTCTTCTCAGGGAGGACTTCCACTCTTATCACTTTTGTGTTCATGTAGTAAAAAAGCCCTTCTTTTGTTAAAAATTCAGAGCCCATTTTAGAATCATATATATGAAAATAGTTCGCTATTCGATCTACTAGAAAATTTCTTGAAATTTAATTAAATTTGTGTGGGAATGCATTCCTTGGAAAAGATCACAAAGAGCTTGTTGCAGAACGTTGATGATTATTTAATTTACCATGCCTTGCCGCTTTTTGGATTTAAAATCAATTTAGATTATTAAAGAAATCAAATTAAATCAAAAAAGGAACCCCAATGATCATCGCTAAGCATAAATGTTTATTTTTTCCTCATACAGCAGCATGCACTTCAACAAATAGAAAATAATTCTAAACTTGAAGGAGAACCTAATCAAAATTGTTCATATGTTCATGGTACTTTTTAATCAGCAACTCAGTTGTAGAATATTAGTACTTTCACACAAATATTATTAATCTAATGTTTGATGGTAGATTAATGAACCATTGCTCCTCGAGGAAAGCTCCATAGATCAATTTATCCAAACCCTCATGATCTTTTTGTTGATTCTAACAGGGTAGTAGATTCTGATAATGAATACAAGTTACATGGGAAATACAATTATCTTAGATGAAGTTCTATTCTCGTTCAAAGCAATTAAAAATAAACCTTAGAACAAAAACGAGAAAATATAAATGGAACTTAACTAGTACAGGAATTTAAACGATTTAATCTGAAAGGAATGCCTTAAATTAGGTCAAGAAGCTGAAATTCATATGGTTGTTTTAATAATTTGATAAAAGATTCATTGAACTTTGTGTGACAAAACAGATATCTCAATACTAAAATAATTCCTTTGAAAAAAAGTGACAAAATATCATTTACTGTTTTGCTAATGAATACATCCTTATTTTTAAGTGCTTCCAGTAATAAAATTATCAATAGAAATCAAATATTATTGAATATTTGTTGTTTATTTTACAATCTTCTCTACTTTTCTGTTTTTTTTTCAATATTTTTAATAATAATATTTCCAGGAACAAAATTTAGAATTTTAATCTGTGTGTTTGCATATCTGAAGACCTCTACTTTTTCAACAATATGATAGCAGAGTTTACATCTCCTTCCTCCGCTGATACCACCATAGATGAAATAGACGTTTATTTAGAGTCTCCAAATGGTCGAATTATCAAGATTAAAACATTTGAGTACAGAACTGCAGCGTAAATCAAGGTTCTTCTTGTTGATATCATCAAATCAAAGGAAGATGGACCGATTCTTTACAAAACTAATTACCTTAGTTCCCCTTACTTTCCTTATATTATCCTTCTTCGAATAGAGACATCAAAATCTCCTTGTGTTTCGTTTATCCAGCGACGAATCTCATCCTTCGAAAAACCCATCGAAATCAAGAAATTCTTTCAAGCAGACAACTACTATAAAAACAACAAAAACATTAGCTTCAAATTTATCTTCGCAGATCCTTCTCAGATGATTGACTATTCCTTTGATAATCTCCCTCAGTCATTCGAAGAGCAAAGTAAACACATATCTCTTCTTCTTCTACTGCTGCTTCTTGTGACCCTTTGAGCATTCGTTCTTCAAACAAGACAGGTACGTGAGGAAGGGCGTGCTTGGGAAGCTCAAGAAAAATAAAAAGTTTGTTGATATTGATTTTACACTTTTTCCTGATCACATGAGTTACTCTTCAGGAAGTGGCAAAGGCAGTGCTGTCAATAGTAAGAAAGAAAGGATTATTGTAGATTTTCCAATAAAAATTCATTTTGATTTTATTATGGTTTTTTATTTGAAACTAAGATGTGAAAGTGATCTAACTTGCAGGTGCAAATGTATTCTAAAATAGCAACTTTATCTTTTAAAATTGCTTTTAGATTATCAGTCACAAGATCTTTGTCCTGAAAGCGACCTCCAAATTGGATCTACAAAAATGGTAGAGATTAGTAGTTTGTTTTTTTGGGAATTTTTTAAGAAATTGAGAAGAAAAAAGTGAGTAATTGTTTCATCAATTTACCTAGGCTCTAGCAAGTTGTCAAATGTAAGGATAACATGAACGATTAGATGATACTTGAAGACATGGATTAGATCCTCGACTAAGCTACACGTGACTAAGAGGAGAATTATAAAAAGATCGTTGGTTCTATTGAGAATTGTTTAGGATTTTAAAGTAGCAGGGATTGCTTAGTGGAATACTTGATTGATGTAAAAACCAAACTTGAAGAAGAAAATGAGGAATAATAGCAGCATTCTAAGAGAAGCTATGTTATCAAGAGGATAATCAGCATAATTAGGTCAATAAAAAGTGAGAATTGGGATGCCTAGCCTTGTTTCATCAAGGAAGTGAAGAAAAACTAGCATTTCAGGTAATTCGTGTTTGGCTTTGTGCAAGCATAAAATACCTATCCCAGATAGGATAAAGATGAGAGACAGAGTGTAGCTGATTATTAAGATAACCTAACTGCTTCTGGAATCGAGACAATGTTTCGACCGAGCACAGCTACAAATTAATAACATTCTGAGATTCGTAATTTTCAAGGAAATAATAATAAAAAAAACGATAAAGATAGGGATGTAGATTTCAATTTAATCCCCTTGACAAAGCACACGAGCATACTAAATAGCAATGTCAATGCAGAAAAAGGTGAAGATATTATGGATGAAGGCAACAACCATTGTAATAAAGAAAATATAGATGATTTTCCGTTTGTGTTCAATATGAATGCGTTCAATGAAGAAAATGATGATAATTTAAATAACAATAGATTATCTTTGAATATGCATATGAATAACAACAGCAAGGGGAATAACTTCAGTAACCTACGAGGCAGCATTAAACACCAGAAAAAGGCAAGCAGGGAAGTGTAATTTGAGGAGGAATGTGTTAGGAAAATTGTTGGATAGATGAATGGTGAGAATATTCAAGAGGATAACTGCAATAAAGGGGATAGACAACGAGAAGTGTTTAGTGTTTAGCAACAAAATGGCTGCGTTTAAAAGGATTCTGAGTATGAAATGTAGTGTAGAAAGTTCATGGATACGAATGGTATATTATTCTCAGGAGATGCTCAAAATAATGTCGGTTTTGAGATTGAAGAGATCAAGGAAGATTTAGATACAGATGAAAAATAATAATAGGAATATTAATAGTTGTAAAAGGAGAAGTAAAATGTATTTATTGCTGATAAGAGCTGGAACAATTTAGTCTAGAACCGATAAAGAGTTGAAAATTATTAGAATTACGAGGATAACAGGGATAAAAATATTCTAAGAAATACGGGTTTCGAAGAAAATATGAGAGAAAATGAATCAGGAAGGAATCCCTACCTTGAAAAGAAGATTTAGGATCTTATGGGATCTTAACTTGGATTTGAGAATGAAGAGTTTAATTGGGACGATTTTAGGGATTTTAACTAAGCATCTAGCTCCTCTTCTTCCTCAAGATAATCTTCAACTTCGATGCTAAACTTGTCAGAAGAGGAAATTGAAAACAGAGTAATTTCATTCTCAACTGAAACGATGAAAGAAATCATCCAGACTTACTTATTCAAAGAAGCATTTTAGCCATTTTAAGCTAGTGGATGCTATGACAAGCATGCAGGGGAGTTGAGATCATCAGCTTATCAAGAGATTTTTCCATCCTGCCACTGTAGAATGTTTGTGCTGACACCTTAGCATGAAATGCCGGAGTTCCTGAAATCAGGAGTTAATTAAAATAAAAGGGATAAAGCTAATACCAACAGTTTTTATGGAGAGATGCAATCTCACAGAAGGAGAAGCAGTTTCAAGTGATATATGAAATAGCAAGTGTAGTACATGTGTGTATGATGTATTTTAATTGAAAGTTGATAATAAAATACAAGTTCTACATCAAAGATGTTTTCAACCGAGTTGGTAAATTGTTCAAAAATATTTTTCTTCAGACAAATACGAATAAAATTAATCTCATTTTTTGTTGTTGAATTGTCCATCAATACTAACAGGGAAAGTAATTTGTGTTAAATTCATCATGTAAAAAGAGACTAATCTGCCTACAGGTAATAAATCGATTTCTCAGCTAAAATGTTGGAAAAGTAGTTATAAGTATGAATCTCCTTTGTAAATAGATTGCTTTTTTCTAAGGCTACTGCTTTGTGGAGTAACAGACACATGATATGGCAAAGAAGATACTGATGAACTATAATTAAAAGGTGATAACAAGAACTTAAGACACTTTTTGCATGAATTGGGGTTATGATCGTAACAAAAAGATAGAACTATTTCAATAATTGAAACGCAGCAAATAAATAATAACTTTATTTGGTTTGTTGATGCCTGCGGTAAAAATCCATTTGCAATAATTAAACTAGTAGCTTCACAAACTGGGATAATGAAATCGATTGGAGGAGCAACTGCTGGATTCGCTGCAGGTGGGTAATTACATTGAGCAGCAACTTTGTTTTTTAAGAGAAAAGATATCCTATCCTTATCATGATAGATAAGTACATATTTTTTGAATGTAAGTTATTTTTAAAAGTTGTGAGGAGCCATTTTTAAACATCCAAAATGGCAGCAATGCTGAACTTTGAAAGATTTGAGGATTTTCCGTTCAATAACTTCTTTGGTTGTTTTATTTAGTAATTAGTTTGATTATTCTTCGAAATTCATAGAGTATTGAAAAAGTGGCTTAGAGATTTTTTGTTGTTGTGAAATAAAATAGAAATATTTTTATTTTCTTTTATGTTTCATTTTTTATCTTTTTATTTCATTGCCTTTGATGATGACGATGCATACACTTGTGGTGACAATCAAGATCCATAATATTGTCCTCATCTTCTCTCTCCCCTACGATCTCCTCTATCTCCCCTGTCTCTATCATTTCTGTCTCCTCTATCTCTGTCATTTCGATCTCCCCTATTTCTGTCATTTCTGTCTCCCCTATCTCTATCGTTTCTATCTCCTCTATCACGTCTATCCTAGTTATTCCCTCTTCCTTTGGAATTTGAACGCTCTCTTGTATTGTCCTTGCGCAGTTTCTCAGGAGATTTGCTTTTATGCTTTTTGTCCTTTGATTTGCTCTACGAGTTTACAAAGAAAGGCAAGTTATTGTTTCAGTGAATGATAAATTCAAAAGGCTAAAATAATCTCTCTCTCTTTGTTATATTGTTACTTTTTTCCTTTTTTCTCTTTCTTTATCCATTTTCTTGAGCAGTATCTTGAGAGTAGCTTTCTTCTCAAGTAATCTCGCTAATTCAGATCGTAAAATTGCAAAACCTATTTTTAAAATAAATGCATGTAATCCCACATAATTTCAATGTTCGGTTTATTGTCTTGCTTGAACACAAACATTTATGAACTTCTCCCTGTTTAATTTCATTCTTACCTTGATGAATTTTCCCTTCAAGATGTATCACGGCTCTTTTATCGTTGTCATTTGTGATTTTCCAAGCACCACAGACTTCGCAGACTTCCTTCTAAGCCTCTCTGTTATTCATAGGTCCGTTTTCATGTAAATTAATCAGTCCATCTTTTTGAGCTCTCAATGATTCAGCTTAATCAGATAATCTTTCACTTTGTTCGATTTCACCTTAAGCACCTAGTTGCTTGCTCTACTCCAGTAATTGCTTAATTTGATTCTCATAGTAATCAATCCTAAATGATGAAATAGCAGAAGAATAATAGTTAAAAAAAACAATTATTTTTGAGATTATTTTCGTGAAAAATTTTTTATTAGAAAAGCCGATTTTTACTTATCTTAAATTTCCTTTGGTCTCTCAATATCAGCATTAGGTTTTTTTTCATTTTAGGCTCGATTTTTAATGATTTTGTGGTCTACATCATCTACCTTTTTCTGCAGATAATCTAACAGGACAAAAATAAATATTTTTACACAATTGTTTTAAAAATATAATTTGCTTGTGTCACCGCTTACCTATGACTTGCTTGGTGATGACATATTCATGCTCAGCCCTTTTTTCTTGCGGATCATCTTCAAATTGTCTCTTGAAGAACTCGTCATGTCGCTGCTTACAACTGATCAACAAAAAATCAAATTATAATTTTTTGTATTTTCTACCGATTATTTGGTTGAAATTGCCAATTAAAAAAGAGAGTTTTCAAGCATAAAAGCTCTATAATCTTTCCATACGGTCCATCATCGTAAGGCGTGTTTGGAAACAGTTCCTTGTAGCATGTATCACTGCTCACCAGATAATATGGACAAACCTAGATCAAATGGAATTATTTACTAAATGTTTATTCATAGATATGCAGAAGAATTGGATTTGTGTGAATCTATTTCCTATCTTTCCGATCCAACTTTCATACCTCCTTATCGCTATAACGCTCCTTCTTTTTGTTTCTCTCTGATTTCGAAAGATTGCGATCGACTCCAAAGAACTAATCTAAAAGAAGCTTTTGTTGATCCATCTGTTTGAGTACGTATCTTGCTTTTTGCTGACTTTTATTTAATTTTCTTAGTTTTGTTTAATTAAAATCTTGCTCTTATTCATTGTTAGATGATTGATCATGCCAACATTCAATATTTCATCAATAGACGCAAATAAATAATTTGTTTCAAATCAAATTTAATAAGTAATTTATCATTACTCTTTTTCCCAGTTTAAATGATATTTTCATTTGTTAAAGTATGAGAAACAGAATAACCTAAATGATACAGTATTGTTGATATTTTAACTGTAGCACATTAGAAATTCGAGAGAAAGTTATGAAAGGACCCTCTTTGTTTAAGATCTAGAATTTACCTCCCTCTTGAATTGATATTTAATTCACAAATATCGTGACTGTTTTTTATAATGTCTCACCTGATACCATAATTTATGTGTTTGCCTTAAAATTCAAATATGATTCAATTCATTCTTTCATGCACAGGCAATAAACACACTCAAACTAAACATACAATCTTGGAAGATATCTGCATTTTTTTATGCTTTAAAGTGTCTCATACAAGCATTTTTGAAAATTCATTTTTAAAGCACTTATTTTTATCATAGGTTTTTCTTGATTTTCTAGATGAGTTATTGTCTGTGTTGCAACTCCTCAGCAGTGAGGTGCTCGCCTGATAAATTCGACTGGTCCATAAGCAGTACACTTCCTTGAGATGAAATATTCTTCTTTTCATCAGCCTAGTACGAATTCAATAAACGATAATGAGAACAATTTATTTTTAATTTCGATTTCAAAATAAAAAAATCTAAAAATCTACCCCTGTTTCCTAATAATCCTTGAGCTCCTTTTCTCTTTGTTGTTGTTTCTTTTTGCGGAGTAACTCTCTTTAGGCTAGTAATCTCTTCTTTCTTTCTTCCACGGACTCTTCTTTATTTGAATCTTCTTGCTTTTCAGGGACTTATTGGTTTCTAAGTCTGTCCTCAACAGCTTTGTATGAATCTAACTGCTGATTAATCTATTCTCTATCTTGTAGAAGATCTTCCATAGGTTTTTCGTATTTCCTGTCGACTAGTGGAGGTAGGCTGGAGATTTACTTCATCTAAGGAGCCTTATCCACCCCCTTGAAATCCTAATATTCAAAATATTTGTTGATGTTTTTAATTTAAAGTAAAAATATCTGATATAATTCTAACCTTTTTGGAGGATGTAATTTAAGAGAATATTTTTCTCTTTTCTTCTTCAACTTTCTTCTTTTTGTCTTCTTCATATTTCGCTCTGCGCTCTTCTTCAAGGATTCTTAATCGTTCTTCTTCAGCTTCTCTTTTCTTTTGCTCTTCCGCAGCTAATCTTTTTTCTTCAGCAGTTTTGGCTTTCATTTCCTCAGCTCTTCGGAGTTTCTCTTCTTCTTCACGTTTCTTTCTTTCTTGTTCAGCAAGTTCACGTCGAATTCTTTCTTCTTCCTCAGCTTTTTTAGCAATAGCTGATTATTCAGCTAAAATCCTTGCTTATTCCTCAGCTTAAATCTTTGCTTGTTCTTCAGCTTAAATTCTTGCTTATTCTTGAGCAAATAGCTCTTGTTTTCTAGTTTCTTCTTATTTCCTTAGTTTTTCTTCTTATTTTCTGAGTTTTTCTTCTTCCATCCTTTGTTTTTCTTGATTTTCTTATTTAGTTTTGATAACCGATTCTTCTTGTGTTTTTCTTTGTTATTCTTCATTTTGATATGATGCCTTGGACATCTCAAGCACACTCATCAATTCCATGTCTTCCTATTCCTTTAACTTTCTCATCTCTTCTTCGGCTGCCACACTCATTTAGATTGCATGATCGATTTCCTAAACGAAAATAAATCAATGAAATTATACTAAATCAAAAAATAAGAAACTCTAACAAATTTTACAGCTCTTTCAGCTTGAAGCGATGCTACTTTGAGTTTCTCTTAATCTTCAGGTTTGCTTTCTTTGTCTTGTTTCATAACTTCTTTGAGAGCTTCAAGTTCTAACTCTTTATTTCTCTTAACCATGAGTTTTTTGAAAACCAAGAAGTTATCCACAATCAGAAGCTACTCAAATATCTTCTTATGATTAGGACTCTTCAAGCCGATCTCTACAAACTTCAGTAGGAGCTATTCATCAATGCCAATATCCTCGAGAAGCTAAGTGATCATGCTTTCAATGAGACTCTTGAATTACTTTTTTATTAAGAAAAAAAGTTAGTATTTGTTTTACAAAAAAATAAAAGAAATGTTCAAGCAGATAATATGCCATTTCTGCTTCTTCTCCATCAAATCGTTTTGTTTTCTTACATTGTGAATATCAGTGTATCTGATGTTGTTTTAAAAAAGAAAGTTTAGGAAAATGAATACAAACTAATCAGAAGTTCAAAGGAGTAGAAAAGAGAGAGAGGGTATTAATTTTGAAATATGCAATATTTTGTGCGTTTTGTGTTACGAAAATTTGTTTTCTTCTTCGTCATCAAAGGTTATGCAGTTCTCATCCAGAAACTCATAGATGGGTACTTTCCACAGTGGAGATGTCAAGTATTGAAGCAGATACTCGTAGATCCATATTTGAGACTAATGAAAATTCACAATAAAACATGTTTTACAGGACAAATGGTGAATGAATAACCAAGCAAAATTTGATATTCCGAGTGTTTTAAACATTTATTTATGGTAATACCTCATCGATATCATTATCTTTCTTCTTCGATTTGTGTTTATCATTTCCAGAAGTCGCTACTGGAGGATTGCTTGCAACAGCAGGGGGATTCTATTTAGGCTGACTAGCCGGAGTTTAACCCTGTTCGTTGCTAGGTTTTTTCTTACCGAATAACCAACCGAACACCATTATGGAACGATCAACTTTATCGAACTCCAAATTCTTCTTCTTTTCTAGATATAATTAATTATGCGTAATTTTATTTACCGCTATTTTCTTTCTGCGTGGACTATTTTTTTATCACACTATTCATCAGTTTTCACCTGATTTTTTCTATTTCCCCCCTTCCTCTAACCTCCCTGTTCTGCTTTAGTTTCTTAGTTCTCTCTAAATCCTAACCACAGGAATGCTTTAAAATGGCTTTGAAGTTCATAAATCATGAAATTTCTTGGAAAATCTTAACATTGCTTGAATAAAATTAACAAAACAAATTAATCTCAAATTCCAACAATTTGTCTTATTATGAATTTGTTTTTCGTCTTCAAAGCAGAAAGTGCTATTATTCAAACCAGCCAAGATATTACTATGAAAAACAATTAATCTGTAAATAACTAATTAAACTCAGAAACTTCTTAGAAAAAAAAGTTACAAATAATTAAACACTCATACAAGCACCCAAAAAATATCTTAAAATACTCTCTATCTTATTGGATCATTCAGCAATAGCAAGTGGCTTAATTTTGTTAGTTAGAAGAAGAAGACCCATGAGAAATCAATTTATATGCCGTAAGTTCTTCTTCATTGTCACTATTATTCATTGGATTGCTATGAAATGACTCTGATGATCTTTATTAATCAGATTAAATCGACTAGTGGGTCTGCGGTTTAATAATAGATCTTCTTCCTATTTTGACACCACATCTCTGTTATATTTTGACAGGTGATTGCAATCAAAAATACTTGAATTATATTCAACGAAATATCTTGCTGCTTTACATCATTGGAGATATCAATTTGATTCTCTAAAATTTTCTTGAGAATATTCTCCGAAATATGCATAAATGCTTCTTGTATCCCACTGCCGTTTTTCGCTGATGTCTCAAAATATTAGCTGCCTGCTTGCTTAGCAAAATCTTGTCCCTCTTTTTCAGATACTTCTCGTCTTAATACATGTTTCCAAACAGCAATCAAATGTTAAAAATTCTCAACTTTAACACTAAACATATCAAGTAAAGTGATATATTTAAATCAACCATTTTTCTCTCAAAACCAACAAAAAAAGAATAAAAAATTCTAGAAGAGATTTATATTCTTACTGCACATCTTTATCTGATTTATTTCCAATGATCACAGTGAATACATTGTTTTTGCCATGCTCTTATATTTCTTCTAACCATTCTTAGAGACTTTCAAATGTCTTTCTTCTGGATATGTCAAATGTGACTATTGCTCCAACTGAACTGCAAAAACAAAGCAAATATCCATATTATTATGATATTACATATTTATTAAGCTGAAAGTATCCCAAATAATAAATCCCTTTGTAGTGTGTGTTCATTTGCAGTGTTAACGCATACCCCTTGTAATATGATCTAGTGATTGATCTGAACGACTCCTAGCCTGCCTTAGAAAAGAAAAACAGATAAGCTAATTTCATTTGATCATTTCTCTTTGTTTTCTTTTTTTTCTCTTACTGTATCCCATATTTATATTTTGATTGCATATTGATCTATTTCTACTGTTTTCGATCCAAATTCAACACCAATAGTTGCATCATGATCTTCTCTAAATCGATCATCAACAAATCGCATCAGCAGACATGATTTGCCCACACCTTTGGGAAAACAAAAACATTTTCAATTGAGATATTGTCAAAAGCAGATATCTTCAGATTCATAGGAACAAACAAGAAATACCTATTTCAATTATTTTTTTTATTAAATTCCTACCTGAATCTCCAACAAGGATATACTTAAAGAGGTAGTTATATTAGTTCATTCTGTGTTCTTAGCCTTTATATTTCCTTATTTCTTATGTTCTTAACCTTTTCTCTCTCTCTTTCTCTCTTTCCTCTTTTTGTCTTATGATTATCTTCCTGTATCTTTGTTTCTTGGTTATTTTTGGTATTTAGACTTTCGGATCACACCAGCAGCTAGCTACTAAGTTATTCCACCAGATATCCTCAACCCCCCCCCCCTCCCCTCCTCAACTCTAATCCATAATAAATTTTCTAATGAAAAAAGAAAAGAGCATATGTAAAGGGAGATTGCTCTCTTTTGTTGAAAAATAAGACATTTAAATATATTGCATCTTCTCTCTCCATTTGTTTAGTTTATTTGAAATCTATGTTGAAATGAGTTATCAGTAGTACACACAGACAAAATTAGTAAATATGCAATTTTTTCAGTTGAATTAATTAATTGTTTAGGGCATGGATCTCATTCCCATGCCGATTCTTCAGGATAAGGTACCATCATCGTGTTGTGATATTCTTCTTCTCCATGATGTTGTCTCTTCTCTGAACTGTAAATTCTCATTGACTTACCCTATTTGCCCTCAATTATTGGTGTTTCATTTGACGATTATTCACTTTCGCTTAAGATTTCGTTGCTCGATGTATCTCCAATATCTTCCAAGGGATTTCTAACAATTAAAGTGCTTGTCTGTGATTGTTGCACCTCTTCCTCTTCAATTCCAACTGTTCTTTTGCATATTTCGCTATTATTACTGCTGTTTATATTCTCATTCGTGCTATTATTATACTGATTCTTGCTGTCTAACTTCAGTTTATCCTTTCTCCCTGCTTCTAAACTAACTTTCTGTTGAATCTGCTAGCTGATATTCTCACTGGAGGTCTCTATTGATATCTAACTTGCTTCCGTACTGCTAATTGTAGAATCTTAGGCTACTTTATCTTAGTTAGAATCTTCACTTTTTTCTCTGCTGGAAGTACTATTATCTTTCTTACTATCTTCTAAACTCTCCTTAATCACCTAAGAGTACTCTAATTCCTCACTTTCCTCATCTTTATCTACCTATCCTATCTCCTATCTTAATTGCATCTATTTCTACTGCTCTTACGCTGCTAATATCTACTACTATTCCATTAAATTCTAATGCGCAATGTACAATTCAGATTATTCAATTTTCAACAACATTTCAGCTTATTTCTACGCATATTTCGCTAATTTCTTCTAAGATCGTCTAGCTAATCTCCTAAGTGTATTCTAATTGATGATTCTGTACATTCCACAAGATATGCAAGCATCAACTTTGCAGTGATTTATCGATCTGCAACATTTACACACCCAAACCATTTCGCTTAATATCAACTGTCTCTTGCTACTGATACATATTTCCTCATCTTCTTCGTATTCCTCGTCGTCGTTCTCATCGTAATCTTCATGGTAGCTAGAGCGGTTGGAAATCGCTGGTCTCTTGCAAAGATCAGATTTCTTCGTTTTAGTGTTTTCCGCCGGTTTCTTTGCTTCAACAGCGTTTTTCTTGGCAATTGATGCACTTTAAAGTCCTAATATGCTATTATTTTCACTTTTCTCAGATAATGGTGTTTTTTAATCACTTTTAACTCTGTTGCTCTTCTAATTATCCTATTTCTTCTCGTCTGATTAATTAACCTAACTCTATTAGTCTTAATTTTACTATTATTCCTACTTATTCTCTCCTTTTTGTTCACTTTACCTATCATTTTCGTCTTCATCTACTATTTTCTATTTTTCCGATTCTTCCATCTAACTCTGCTCTTAATCGTTCCCTTCTTCCTCAGCATCTTCACAAAACGATTATTCTCCATTATCCTCTCCTTCCCCTTCATCTTCACTTGTTTCTTCACTCGCTTATTCCACTGAATAAGCTGGTTTCAGCAGCAAACATTTATTACATGAATTTCGATATGCAAAATTCAAATTGCTGCATGTACACAACCAATCACCTTCTCTAGCATATTTTGGTACCACTGTTCTGCTCTCTGAATACTCTAAGATACTCTACACAGCTCCTTTTGCAGCTTGGGATAGCCTACTGCGCATATATCCACTGGATCGAAGGTGTTCAGCGGTTTTGTCTTGAATTGCTCTGTAAAGTATTTCAGTGTAAAGTTGGAGGTTATTGAGTACTTCAAAGCTAAGTTGAGTCGTATGTTAAGCCTTTGTAAGAGGGTCTTGTCTTCTGAATTGCTTGAGATACTCTAGAGGTTAGGTGTTGTCTTATTCGCTGATGTCAATTTTGTATCTTTTCATTAATCTCTAACTGGCTTAGAGTTCAAGGAGTAGACCTGGCTAGTAGAGGGCTTAAGGTGGTAAAATACCAGAGGAGCTCTAATCAAAGGATGGTATATACTAAGGGAGCTATGATAGAAGAGGAGGTAATAATGGCTCAGACTACTATGAAGCAACTGACATATGTGACTAAGACATTTGCGAGAAAGATCCTGGGTATGGATATCCGATCTGCGAAGTGGATTGAATCTACGATTCATATTGTTATTGCTAGTAATGTTGTTAGGGGATTTGCTGTGGTTGTTGTTGTATTGGCTAATAACCTGGCAGACTAATAACTGAAGGATTTCTTGTTACACTTCCCCTCAAGTTATTCTAAGGAGGAGGAGCAGCATATGATGAATTCATAAGCATACTCAATCTCCCAGATGGATTGCTATGCTGCTAACTGCTATTATTGTTTTATACATTACTGCCATTGGAGATTGTCCTATTTGACAATATACTCGATCCAACTGGTGTAAATGTGTCTTCTTCATCTTGTGATCGATAATTCTATTCATGTTCCTTGGTTAAACCACTGTGATTTCGGATACCGCTATCATTTTGTGAAAGCGTCTTCTCCATGACGCTTCTCATTGCTGATGACTCTTACAACTGCTAAATCATAATATAAATCAATAATTTTTTTTTGTTTGCTTTTTTTGTCTGTTATTTTTATTATGTAATTCAAGGAATGACTAAGGAGGGAATATGTGTGGGAAAATTTAAGAAAAAAAATCTAATCGTTAAATAATTCTTTTGCCAAACGCGCCAGAGAAAAAGAGGGGAATTGTTCGTTTCTTAACGTCATGAATTTAATTTAATTTTTTCTTGAGTTAATTTTCTTTCATTCCCGCTTTCTTTTCTTTTTTTCATTAAGGCTCTCTCAATGTGCTTGAAGGGGAGTATTCCCTAGCAAGGGAAAGTGCTTTATGATCGTAAAAGTCTTTTTTCTCTTGCGAATTTAGATTTTCTTAACAAAACAAAAAATTCAGATTTTTCCTTAATATTTTTTTGAATAAAAATAGAAATAAATAAACATATTTGATACAGTCCTATGGAATATTCTGCAGAATGAAAACAAGGACAAGATTCTTCTGGGAAATAACGAACCAACAATATTATTATGTTGTGTGGCTTTTTTATGTTTTTATTGTTAATGATTTGTTTTTTGAAATCTAATTTTTTTCTTAAATTGATTCCACAGCTCTACAATCAAGAGATTTAAACAAAGTGAAGTACCGTCCTTCATTCCTATTACTAAGCTATCTTCTACCTCAACGCCCTTCTATTCTAAACAAGTTCTTCTTCTTCAATCGCTAGATCATTAATCTACTACAACGTTTATTCTAATTTCGGTTTGAATTACTTTTAAATATCATCATTTTGTTTCTGCAGCAATAACTTCTTTTCCGTCATAATAACTTTCAACGAATTAACTTTATGAGCAGCAATCACATTCTACTAAGTCATTGTAGAAAGAGCATCTTCAAGCTAACTCTAATTCGATATATCCTGCTCATTTCCATCAGATTCTACTTATTCATTTCCCTATTCAGCAGCTTAAATCCTATTCATAATGATTTACAATTCCTGATGACAATTATTTCTATCATTTTCTCTGGAATCTATTTCTTTTCCTAATTTCTCAAGCTATCTTTCGAGACTAGCATGCTTATCTACTTAACCTTATGCTGCATCTAAAAATTCTTAGTAAATACTCCCATCGATTGTTATTTCTTTTTCCTACGTTAACTTTTATTTCAGCTAAACAACCTATGCTTTGAGTTAGCTATTCTAAGTCTTAGCATCTTCATATGAATTATCTTCACCAGTAGTGCTACTCTTACGGCTATCTTGAAGCTAATTTACTCTCCCTTATTTAGCTTCTTTCAATTTATTTATTTTTTTCCTAATATTCTCTAATTCCTTAGTTAAATTTGCAATTTATTCTAACTAATTTTCCTTTTAATTCCTTGCTCGTTCTTATAATTCTTTCATTTACTAGTTCTTCGCTACAACATCTTACTGTAGAAGTTATCTCTCAAAGTCATTCGTACCAGCTCGGACTCTTAATTATTTTGATTATGTACTTGAATTATCATTATCATGTTTACTCTTCATAGCTTGTTTTTCTTTTTACAATTACATGATTTTCTATTATGTCTCAGCTATTATCTCACTTTGTCTTATCGCTGCTTAGTCTTTTCTCTTGAGAATCTAAGCCTTAGAGATCCTTTAATCTTCCTCAGCTTGCTAGATTTATGTCTTTAAATCTTCAATGTTTCGCTAAGCTTAGTTGAATTATTCAAAGCAATTTTTTTCTTCTTTTTCTAAATTCCTTAAATATTCACTCATCGAAAGTGCTCCAGGATATGAAACACTAGCATAATCTACATTATTATCTGTGTTACTACTACTCTAACTGCTCCTAATCTTCTTGCCCTTCACTAGATTCCCGAGCTAAGCACATTAACTTTAAATTTCACAAAATCAAAAAAATCAAAATAAAAATCATTTCCCTTTGCAAATAATTGTTTTACATGGATAATCTCTGATTTGCTGTGATTAGTTAACTAAGTGTGTCATTCTATTTACCCACTTGAATTCTCTATTCCTGATTCGCCCGCAGTGTCTACAATTTTGCAACCAAATCTTCTTTAGTTTTAGACAAACTTTCCAGATTACTCCTCAGAACTAGTAACTAACCAGGATGATTTATCACTTAACCACCCATTCCATTCTTTTACAATTCCTCCTATTAATTTTACTATTCCTACCCCTCATCTTATTAATCTTTATTCTCTTCTCCTTCTTAATCGTCTTCTTCTTCAATCACTGCAGACTACTACTATTAACTTAAACTTCTTTCCTTCTTCCGTCTCATACCGTTGCTTGTATTTTTATGTGATTTCTTCATCTCATTAGGTGTTTTTCCTTCAATGATATCATTAATTTTCTTGAGATTTTAACCATTGAAAGCTGCTTTTATATTGTAAAGATCATTATTTTGATTAATAGTATTGCTGGTTTTATCAGTTGAACTCATGTTCAACCCAGCTTAATAACTAGATTGTTGATCTTAAGTAGATTTCTATTTTCGATCTGAATTCTGTTAATCTCTTAGCTCAATACCTCCTGGAGATATTTCAAATTATCCTTAAATTCTCTAATTTTAACTTTGAATCCTTTCCTACTTCCTATCATCATTTTTCAGGTTAATTTCATTATTCCCTTCCTGAATTTCAATTCCATCATTCATTCCTTCTGTTAAATTCCTCTCCTTCCCCTAATTATTCATCCTATCACCTTCTATTTCTCTCAGCGCTTGCAAATACTTTTCAACAGACTTTCCTGTGTTTTTCTTGAAATCCAACAATAACTCCTACTCTTCTTTGAATTAACTCAAACTTCCACTTGATTCATTCATCAGCTTTACTTTAATACTCTCCAATCTTCTCGATTACATGCCCTATTCAATCAACGAGAGATCTAAATTACTCATTTCAATATTCAATTCATCTAATTCCCTGCGTAAACCTTCCAAATCAGCTTAATCTTCTAGAATACTCACAATATTCTCACTATCTTTCTTCCCACCTCGATTGAGTTTTCCAGTGCCTAACGAGATTTCATCGAGTTAGCGAAGAATCTCAGATTCACGTGCTTTCAGTTTCTCCCTGTATTCGAGATCACTGCTGGTGTTTGTAGCTTTCTGTTCTGATCGATTGTGCTTCCAGTTTATCTCAGAAACATAATATTTATTAGTGTTGTTTTTAGTTGGTGAAAGATAGTTTTTAGTATCTTCTTCATCGTAGCTAATCTAACCATTAAGGCTATTAAAACCAGTATCCCTACTCTGATGCAGCTATCTCCCATTATCTTCCGATGTCTCTCTCATTGATCCCATATATACCTACGTATTTTCTGTTTTTGTTGGTAGATATTTTACATTCCTGTAATTATTATCTTATTCATTCTTATTTTAAAATTATCCACTCTTAAAGTTCTTTGCACTCATATAATCCTATTCACTTTTAGTCTCTAAACCAGACATATAATGTCCATTATTTCCCTCCGACTACCAAGAGTTCATAAGCAAAATTGATGGAACTGCTGATTGTGTTTCTAAAAGATTCTCATTTTACTTAACATTTTTGGTATATTTAGGTAATGTCTTTGCAGCTGAATTCTCATTATTCAATACCCTTGAACGTGATGTGCTCTTGAATTACTCAGGCATTGTTTATTATCTCATATTGTTTCTATCGACGGTAGAATGGATATTCCAAATATCAGTTATGTTTGAAGTCTCCAAACTATGATTTCTTTTACTTAAAAAACCTCTTGTCTGATGATTATCCCTACTCAAAGCAGCTTACCTAAACAGTGCTACGCTATTCCTGACTGATTCAACGCTACTGATGATAACTCCACTTTGTTCTCCTTGTTGTTTTTATGTCTTTTTTTATGAAATTGTGTCAATATTTCTTTCTTCAATTTGAGTTGATAAATCTAAGCTTCCCCATCCTAGTTTTGTCTGCTTATAAATAACAGCACCTTTATCATGTTTCACCATCGTCCTTGCTGACTTATCTGATGAAAACATTGCTACTTAATGAGAATGTCCACTTAGTTTCTTTTCAACTTAGAATTTCTATTGATCCAATGGAGAAGTAGCATTCTGATAACTTTTAGAGGTAGACGATTCCTAGGTTGATCTTGCAGATATCCTTGGATCTACGAACTCACAGTCATCTAAGAAGAAGTTCTTTCTCTTTGCATGCGTAGTGGAATTCGAACAGAACTGAATTGGTTTCTGATTTTACAAAATATTTTGCTATTTTGATCTCGTTTGGTTGTTACCAGCAGATTATGGTGATAAATAACTGTTTTATGTATTGTTATTCACCAGTGATCCCTTTCCTAATGTGTCAATCTGCTATGTTGGCTTCTTGGATGAATGATTTATCTAACTAATCTCTCCTCCTCCTCCTTTTTCTTAATTCTCATTTTCAGAATTTCTAAAACTTAACTACTTTTATCCATCATATTATCCTTTTTAAGCTTATTGATCTTGAACTACATTGATAGCAGATATTAACCCTTCCATGGGCATTTCAAGTATCGATGATAATTCTGCAAGTTCTCTTTCGACAGCTGAACTTTGTTGCACTTTTGAAGAATATATATTATCTAAAATTCCATGAAACTTCGCGAGTAATTGGTTTTTCATCTCAGCAAGTTACTATTATCGCGTGTTTAGCTCATTCTACAATGCTTTGTCTTAGTTCTAATCTGACATGGAACCAAGGAAATCCTAGGGTTCTAAAGATATTCAAACAATGTAGTAACTAAGAGTCAAAGTGTGCGTTGGGTGTTTGATAATATTACAAACAAACAAAATCAGTTGAACTTAAAAAAAGAGGCTTTTTTAGATTAATTTGCTGATTTGATGTTTGAGGATTTCTTTTGGTTTTTTGTTTTCTTTTTGATTGGGAAAATGAGTTAATTAGTAATAAAGTTGGCGGCTTGGGGAAAGATTAAGATTTGATAAAAGACAAATGACTTGGGTGATATACTATGAAAGGGATTTTACAAAATTATAATTTAAAGTGAGAAGAGAAGAAGATAGGGGTGCTTTTGAAAAGAACAAAGCACCAAGATGGTTGATTGATGGTTTCGAGATTAGTAAGGGAGATATTTAATGTTCCTCAAAGAGATTTTGTGTTAAGAAAAAATTAAGTATTTTGGTGTTATTTTTTCAAAGTTTTTGAACTAACTTGAGACTAGTGTAATTGGATCTTTGCCGAAGAAGAAGAAGTAACTTAATAGGAAAACTCAAATAGATTTGAAGGACGAGGAGGGGGAATCAATCTGATTAAAAGTATTTCGGCCTAGCAATGAATATGCTTAATTGGTGAGAGGAGGCAAGTTTAAATATTTTTCAATAAGATCAGTGAAATGTTTGATTTCTTCCCAAGCAGCTCTGAGTAGTCAGAGTGCATCTGAATCTGATAGATCAGGTACCATTTCTTAAAGTATCAGCATGTGAGTTGTAATAACAGGCTTTGGTGGAGGTATACTAGGTAATCTCTAAGCAGCTTAGACAAAGTTACTTGCACTTTAAAGTGCTGCTCTAAGATCGTCGATTAAACCTGGATTAGCTGTTGAAAATCTAGTCAAATCGGAGGCACTATCCAAGGCACTTTACATTCTAATACTAAGTGGTTTAACTCTATCCGCCAATACCTGCAGTTCCCCGTTTTACATCGAATTCTTATAGTAGCATTCACTGAAAATTCTATCGAGTTGCCATTTCTTGTATTTCTTAGGCTACTCCATCTTAGAAAGTAACTCATCTCTGAGCTTATCGACTTCAACTTAGCATTCATGGAATAATTTAAGGGATTATTCTATGCGCTTATTTTATTTTTTATCTCCATTTAGTGGTTTTTTAGATCCTACAAACCAAGAAGATCCTTCTGTTGATCCTATTTGTCCAGAGCATTATGAAGCTTATTTACCTCTGATTATTCTGTTTGATCCCGCACAAGAGCCCATCAGATGATTTAATCTTTATTTAAATAATTAGATGCCAATAGGGAGCCTAAATTTGCTCTCAAGTATCTCTGAGATCTATCTGCCTGCCTTCTTGGTGTATTTATGTTATGTTTGAGTTCTCTTTTGCTCCTGAGAAATCCGCTGATCGATAATCTAAACAACTTGAACAAAGTTTTTTTAATTAAATCTTGTGGGATCGATCCCTCCTTAATAAACGAATGTAAATGATTAATAGTGTCCAAAATATATTACAAAATCCTTTGGGTATTATTTCTATTTCGAAAACTGAATCATCTAACTCCGCTGATTGCTTTTTGCAGAAGGCTGTTAGTTGATCTAAATCTAGCTATGTTTTGGTTTGGGGAGAGGGGATAATTACATCTTTATTTCTTCATCAAGGTTTCTCTCTCTGTGAGTGAGTTTCTGTCTGTCTACCTTCTCAGAAATCAGCAAAGTAACCATTCTAGAAATATAATATGTGGGTATCATTATTATTGATTTTGATTTAATATCCCTTTTCGCTGTTTGTATCACTTCAAATCAGAAAACACCAAATCTTACTGTTTCGACAGCTCAAAAATAGTTTTGAAACTTTCACTAAAAAATAATCTCCTTGCGCATATGCATTCATTTATCCTTTTTAGCGCTAGTGTTGAGTCTCTTTTCCTCCCATACTCATAACTTCTAAAGAATTGGTCTTCCAATATCTATGTTTTTCTTTAAAAAGAACTGGACAACTTTAAGCTTAACATCTTAGAATCAGATTCAGAGCGTAAGCTAGTTTAAAATACTTCTTAGTTTCCAAATTATCTTAAAACTCTCTTTTATGCTTGAAATTAACCTTAAAATATGCTTTTAATTTCCTTTTGTTTGGTCTAATTTATTGTTAGAATCATTTAAAAGCATCCCAAGGATATGTAATCACTTTTATTCTGTAGTGAGGATGTCAGGATCAAAAAGCTAGGCATAATTCGATATTATGTAAACAAATGCTATCCCCCACTCATCCCCCCCCCCTCCCCCCCTCCCCACTCATCCTCCCCCTAAAATTAAACAGAACTTTAGCATTTATTTCTAATCTTATTAATCTAACATCACAATTAGCAAACATTAATCTTAAAATGATTTATTCCATTTTTGATCCACAACAAAATATTCTTCATATGAGATTATTTCTTTCATTATCTCCTAAGATCTTTTTATGTTATTTTCTTCTACTTTTTCATGAAAATTTCCTTAATTATTCAAACAGATAATTCCCCCTCTTGAAATCTCAATAAATTATTATTGCTTCTCATTCTAGCAAACTACTACAGAATATCAAATATTTATGTGTGTTTTAACACAAATTGATCATGCGAGACGTTTCATTTTATCACGTTCATTTGCGAGAATGTTCTCAGTGATGATTTTAGCTAAGTCATTATCACTGAGATTCGAACCAAGATGAGCAAGATAGTTGTTTTGATCATCCATCAAATAAGTGAGAACCGTGTGATCAATCGTGTAGTTCTTCTTGGGTTTCTTAGCTTTTCCTTGTGACTCTTCTTAGACGCCGCTAAGCAGATTTATCAACAAAAAATTCAATTAAAAAAACATTTTAAAAAATTCAAATATGTCTTTTTCTCTCATTCTTCTTTTTACAGCCCTTCTTTTTGTGTTTCTTCGAACTCCATTTTTGTTGAGTAGATTCTGAATTTCTTCATCATTTCCCTGAGATTTGGATCATTGTTGTCTGCTCCAGTTACTCCGATAATCGAAGGATCAAAGATATTCAGGAATGCATCGATGTTTGCATTAGTGTCTCTGTCAGGATCGACACTCACAAAAATCGTCTTGATTTTCATAAATCTACCTTCTGGACTAGCTCGAACTTTTTGCAATCCCTTCACGAGCTTGATCAAGGAGTTCGGGCAGATATCTGGACAATTGCAGAAACCAAAATAGATCAAGTAATATGTCCCAACTAAATCCTGACTACCGAACTAACGCCCCTTAGTGTCCTTCAGTTCCCAGTCTCCACCAATCAAGGCCTGTTAGAATCATAAATGATCAAATTGAAAACAAATTTGTAAAAAAAAAGGACAAATATTTCCATTTTTTTTTTAATTATAAAACAAAAATCACACTTATTGCTAATATTTGTATCTTTTACTTGCCCTGAGACATTTGTGCGGATGGACTGAGGATTCACTACTGCTCCTGATTTCTTTTGATGCCTCATTGTGTTGACTTGCATGACAAGATATCCAACTAAAAGCCCCAAACTACCAACTAAGAAAATGTAAATAGAACTTGTGCCTGGTCTGTCAAAGGAGCTATCGTCTTCAATATCAGCTTCTTTTTTCTCCTGCTACTTGAGTGCTTCATCGATCTTTGCGATCTGCTCGTCTCTGGAGAGATTTGAAAAAGCACGCTTATCGATCTTAGACAGATCAGCAAACTCACGATAATTTTCATCACTTCCACCTGATGGTTTTTGCTGCTAGCTTGAGAAATACCTCTTTTGGCAGGTATTTTAGAAGTTCAACAGAGATCCCAAAGGAAACAGAGATGAAGTAGGTGTTTTAAAAGTTATCAGCTACTGCTCCTTAAGATGTCTGGCTGATTGACGTAAGAAAGAGAACATCTGAAAGATAAAGAATAAGTAATTTAATAGGATTTCTTTGTTAATATCAAGGGGGATATTATTGACTTTACTTTAACAAAGAATTGAAAGAATGTGAATCCAGATATTTCTTTTTTATTTTGTTAGTTTCTCTCTTTGTGTTCATTTGAGATTTGATTTCTTCCTCGAATATTCCAAATCACAGAACAAATTAATGAAAAAAATGATTCTTTAAGAAGAACAAAGTTTAATCTCAAACTGAAGCAGATATTCAAGAAAATGATGGGAAATAAGACCAGCAGTTAAATAAATGGGATATATGTATTTTTAGCAATTGTTAGATTGTTTTTAATGATAATAACCATACAAATTGAAGGGCTAAACTAAAATTGATCACTTGGAAGTTAAAAGTACTTATTTTTTATTCATTTTAGTAAATAGCACATTGCATTGGTCTTGAGAGATACCTTAAATGTATTTATGTTTGGATTGAATTCAAAAAAGAACTATTCTCGAAATATTTATTATTCTAGAAGGATGGTTAGTTAAAAAAAATAATTTCCTTGCTACTTTTATTAAATGAACCTCAGAATGTGTCTAGATGTTACTTCCATTTCATTGGAAAGGACAAGAATGAGCAAATAGAAAGAGACATAGCGAAAGAGAGCTAGTTGCCTCATTAGATTGAAGTGGATGATTAAGCTCTTTGATTGTGATGAGTGACTACAAGATAATA
>Ga0302271_10001157_pt1 | contig 25801 bp, 14 predicted proteins | sample III_Bog_N1_1_FD_198767 | JGI IMG/M metagenome (GOLD analysis project Ga0302271, IMG submission 198767) | Peat permafrost microbial communities from Stordalen Mire near Abisko, Sweden - III_Bog_N1_1 | ecosystem: Environmental > Terrestrial > Soil > Wetlands > Peat | place: Sweden: Abisko... | reverse complement strand
AAGATAAAATAAAGAAGTATTATATTTTGTGCTTTTTTAAAAATTAGTAAGAATCTTAAATGTTTATCAACAAAATGGCTAGCAATTTGCTAAGCAATCTTTATCAATCTACACATCTGCTTTGTATATGTTCTCTTTTGCTTTCTCCCCAAATATTTTTAGAAGATTTAGGGATTAGATTAAGGGAATGGTTGTAAATTTATTTTTCAATTATCTTAGGAAAAAAAATTCAAATCTCAATAAGGAGGAGCATAAATCCTAGTAAAATTTGATATCATTTGATTTAATGAAATGGTAAGCAAAAGTTAATTGCTTGATTAAAAGCTGCCAATTAGGATCGTTTCAAGAGGTTGAGTTCTTTACAAAACAGCTTTGTTAACAGAATTCCATTCAATGTCAACTTCAAATACAGGGAATAAACATTTTTAGCAATTTGAGCACAGAGTTGATCTTAGAAACAATCTAAAAATTTAATAAAATGAAATTAAATGAGGAAAAAAAAGCATAGATTTGAATGATAAGTGTGTTTATTTGAAGTTGCCAATCAAAAATAACTAAGATTTTTAAAACCAAAAAGAAGGAATTGAACATAATATGAAAACTAAGAAATAATGAGTGTTCGAAGGAAAGAAGAGAGGGGAATAATAATCAATACACACTTGAGATTATTTTTTATTTAGGGAAAGAGTTGAAAGGTGAAGAGGGTCAGTTCGAAATTTCAAAATAAATTAATTTAAAAAAAATCTTTACATTTATTACTTTTTTCCTTTATTTCTAACTACAAAAAATGTCTATCAGAGGAGTTAAACCACCTACCAAGGCCACCCGCAAGACTCGTTCGGAGTTAACTGAAGAATAAAAACAAGAAATCAAGGAGGCTTTTGATCTTTTTGACACTGAGGGTAGTAACTACATTGATGCTAAGGAGCTTAAAGTTGCCATGAGAGCACTCGGATTTGAACCTAAAAAGGAAGAAATAAAGAAAATGATCGCTGAAGTTGATCGTGAAGGTCGTGGAGTTATCGAATTCTAGGATTTCATTGATCTCATGACTGTTAAAATGGTAAATGCTTTAGCAATGAAGGACTACTGAACATCATTTTAAAATCTTTTCCTTTGAAAATTCAAAATTTCCCTCCTAATATTATCTTAATTTTTACAGGCCGAGAGAGACCCTAGAGATGAGATCTTGAAGGCATTCAGATTATTTGATGATGACAACACTGGAAAGATCTCCCTCAAGAACTTAAAGAGAGTTGCAAGAGAGCTTGGTGAGGCCATGACTGAGGAAGAACTTCAAGAAATGATCGATGAAGCTGACAGAAATGGTGATGGAGAGATTGATGAAGAAGAATTTGTTAGAATCATGAAAAAGACAAATCTTTTCTGAGTACTCTAATTTTTTTCTCCAAACCCTCAAAACTATGCAGCTCTATGGGAATACCTTCTATGCAGAATATTCCCAATAATCCATATGCATTTATTTTCATCCATATGCTGTTTATCTTTTTATCCCTTGTTTCTTCAAAAAAAGGATCTTCTAATTGAGCGAGTGTTTAGATTTATTGTTAATTAAAGAAGGGGAGGGAAGTTTCAAAGCGATGCAGGAAGCTTGTAAATTAAACTTTGGTGGATTCAAAAATAAAACAGGACTCAATAGAGGGAAGGGAAAAAGATATTTTGCTTAGATTGTCTGAAAAAAAAAAGAAAAGCATAATAATAAGTTGCAAATAAAGAAATTTGCTACTCAACCAGTGAAGAGAATCACAATTTTAAGGAAAGAATTTAATACAAGAAATGATTTAAATCGGAGGTATTATTTTCTTCATGAGACAATCCAAAATCAGGAATATTTCATAATGACGAACAATGTGAAAAATTTCGCTATTAGAATTAATTTTCGCTGTTTTGATAGAATTCATTCAGGTAATTAAAATTATTCATAGTTTTGTTGATTTATTTTTCTAAAACAGCAGTCACGAACGGCTTGCATTAGAGTGAAATTCAAGCAATTATAGAGTCTCAAATTAAAATCTGATACATTTAATCAAAATATTCATAACAGTAATGTCTTTAAAGGTGTGAAACAAACCATCCATATTTTTATTTTACTGTACCCAATGATAACTTTGTTTTTTATCCCTTTCTGTATATTAAACATCTTGTCAAACACTTACTTCTTTTTCTTTTAAAAATCCTTTTCAACAGATCAAAAGAAATGTTACTTTTTTATTGTGAAAAACAACCTATTTCCCTTATTCCTTTACAGATAGAATCAATTGAATGGAGTGTTTTAATTCGAATTTAGCTGTTGGATGGAGGTTATTACGTGTATGGAAATTCTTTGGGGTTAATTGAATAAAGCTTAGTTGATTCAATTGTATCAAATTAACAGAAAAACAAACAAACTCTAAGATATGTATGGGAAGAGAAGACCTGAGGCAGGTTATGGAAGATAATAAGACTCTTAACTGAGTAGCAGGCAGGGAATGATATCGGATGACCCTGCTTTAGGTGCTAGTTTCTAACTGTTCAAGATATCAACTGATCAAAAGACATTAAATTTAGTGGAAGCATTGCTTATGGAGATGTCGATATGTTCTCTTTCTTCAGTTTAACCATCACGCACACATCAAGATAGTCTTAACCTAATGCACGGACTTCTTCAGTAAAAGATTTTCTAAACAATTAATTTTATGGTTTTCTCAATATTATTGGCTGGAATATGCTGAATGCGATGGTTTTTTGAATAAAATTTAGAGTATTAGAATGGGGTGACAGAAATGAAGTGAGTTTTGAGGAATTGAGCTAGTTATATGCAGAATGGCTGAAATCCAAGAAAGTTTCAATATCTTCTCACCCACTAGCATACCATTATGAACTTCTCATTCAAAAGAATTCCTTACTTGAATCCCTACGACTTAAGCAACTTCCTGCGACTGAACTGCAGCATAAAGTATGTTATTAATTCAAAATAAAGATTAAATATTTCAAATCACATTTTGGCTTAACTTTGTTTGTTTTGTAAATAGTTGGGTTCATACATGGAGATGCTTAACTCTCAACTGAATGTTTAACTTCTGAATACTCTTAAAACCACTCAGCAGCATGTAAAAACCAAGAAAACTCAAAGTTGTTATCTCTAATTGATTATTTCAAATTGAATTCCTTCTCTTAATTCTTCAACTCATTTTACCAAAAAAGATTGATACAGCTGAAGACATCTACATTCTCCTGGACGAAGATGGTGTAGGCTACATTGGAATGGATCAAATCATGTTTCTTTTCATGGCACTTATCAAAGGAAAACACTTCCCTCCTTCAGCTTCCAAGGAACAGTTCTACACTGAATTTACTCGCTTTGTTTCTTTCATTCCGAACATCTACGGAAGAGTAAATACTAATTTTTCTCATAAACTACTTTGCAACAAAAATTGACACATTTTCCCTAATAAGGTACCTCTGCGGAGCATCAAAACATATTTGATAAACAACGCTCCATCCATCCAGGAACTCAAGTAAATCGAACAAAGCTGCTTGGATCTTCTCTAGGAATTTAACTGGTCTGCATCAACTGAAACAACTTCATTTCCAAGGCCTTTCAATGAAGCTTTTGTTGAAAGCATGAATTGGTTGCACACTGAAGGTCTAGTCAGCGATTCTGATATCATGAGAGATGAATGTAATGAAGCAAAATCTGCTTATTTTCAACTTTCTTTTTTTTAATATGTTTTTGAATATTCTTTTTCTTAAATTAGTTTTGAATGTGTACAACGTGTTTCTGAATGAATCCTTCCTCAAGACTGTGTCTATGTACAGCAGTGACGAATAGTCTTGTCTCGGAATAGGAGAAAATAGCAGGATCGAGAGGTAGTTGTTCTCCAGCATGAGAGAATATTACAACGAACGCGTGTTATAAAATATCAGTATGAAACCTGAGTTTGCAGTGCTTTAAGCATTCTGCTACAGCTTTGAAACAAGAATCACCGCATACGTTGAATAGTTCGTGAATCGTTACTCTTCAAGAAAATCCTAAGATTATCCTCCAAATTCTCAAGGAACCTAGAACCGTTCCAGCAAAGTTTTCCATAAATAATCAAAAACACCCAGCCTTAACAGTAGTCGAATATCGTCTAAATAAAGTCTCGGAAAGGAGAACCACTACAAACCTTAACTTGACTTTTTAGAGGAACATCATACTGTTGAATACCCTGAATACAATTCATGGAAGGTTAACGCTGAGATAGGTTCATGTCCTGAAGATACCTATTCCATAAATCGATCTACTCAGCCTTCGTAGTTCAATAGATCTTCAGTTAATTATTTAGAATCCCTGCAAACAAACATCAACAAGACAATATAAAGTGTACAGCGCCCACAGGAATCAAACTCCAACTCAATTTCATAAACTTAAAAGTAACAGCTGTTTAAAGTATTTGCATCATAACTCCCAGGATAAGCAGAAACACTTAAGTATTCCATTATCTTACCAGAAAACTCAAGATCTTCGTGTTAAACTGATACATCTACGCATCGATAAAACAACACAAACAGAAATACTAACAACCTCTCAAGGCTATCTAATCTGTCTGATTCCGTGTAGATCTTCTCACACAATCCTAAACCACCTTCAAAGAATGTAACAAAAAATATATTTATTTTTATTTTATTTTAACAAATTCTTCTAAATTTTTTTCTAATATTTTTTTGCAATTCTCTATATAAAGGTAAGTAAGTAGACTCGCCCATAAAGTCAATAAACTACAAGCAACAGAACTAAGGATACTTACGAACAGCCGTAATCTTCCATTCGTGTGCCAGCGTAGTCAATATCTACAATTCAAAATGATTCAATAAACAGAAAAACTACAAAGAATAATAATATAAAACCCCATACAATTTCTTAGGAGCTGCTTGTTGAAGATGACGAAGCAAATCATTAAAAATAATAAATACCTGTGAATTCTAAATATCTTCCTCCTACTCCACCTCCAATTAGCCAACGTTCTAAAGCTACCTAATCCCAATAATCTAGGAGATTGTCGCAGCATTAACCACCACCTGCAGCAGCTTCAGTAAATAAAAAATCAAACAGTTAGCTTGCATAATCTCGAGCGAACTCACCAATCAGTGTAAGGATCATAAACAGTGCAAATATATTAATATTGAATTTAATTTCCAATTTATTTAACAAATATCAATGCAAAATAACTTAAAAATGACAAAATATAGATAAACAGAGAACAGAAGACCCCCGAAAAGAGATCAGCTAGTCCTAACACGAGTGGAATCATCAAATCGTCTAACAATCAAGGATCTTCTAAATCCCCTAAATTAATTAAAAGACCAAGTTCTCAACAATCTCAGCAACCATAACACCACAAGTGCATCGAATCATTTGAGAAAGTCATGGAGCGACTAACTTAGCAAGGTGGAATTAGTCCTCTGAAAGCAACGAAAAAGAAATCGTATCTTTGAACAATATTTAAAAATAATCTTGAAAAAGATAGAAATTAAATTGCACTTTGTTAGTGTGTATTTGTTGCAAATGTAGTTTGTTGATATTTTAATTCTATTTTCTAGTTGAGAGTGAGTTGTTGGGGAATTGAGACTTTTAGATTAGTTTTCTTTCTTGTGCGCTTTCTTCGAATTGCGAGAGAGATTAATTATTCTTCAGAAAATACTTACGCAGTCTGAAAAAAGAAAATATACCCTATACATGAGTGGCCGTATCGGAATCGATTAGAGCCGTAGCTTCAGCAATACCAAGCGTCTTCTTTAAAATAATCTTCTCGAAATGGGTAACAAGGATACTAATTGCAAAATTAAGATTCCCACATTTGGACAATTTGTCAGGATTACTGAATCTTCATATGTAATTTTGCCAAACTTTGTGAATTTGCGTGCTTGTGATAAGGATTTGGCGGAAGAGAAGTTGAGAAGGCTTTCAAGTATTCAAAGCAAAAAGAAAATATGGACGAGTTACTGAATTTCCTTGTCAAAGGACCTAATGGTTGGACACATCCTTTCAGAGCAAGCCTGCAATCAGCATAGTAATATCATAAAAACACAAATTCTAACATCTGAAAAAGAGCCCATATATTTGATGTTGTGTTTTCAATCAAAAAAGATGCAAAGTTTGTGGAGAAGATCTCCAAGAGCACGAGAATAATAACAATAATATAGAAAATGCAAATGAAAATGGAATTCTATTAGATTTATCTGATTCCAGTGGTGATGATTCAGTGGTTTTAGGGAAAAATATCACTTCAATCGAGAACAGTAGTAATCTATTTAATTTGAATCAACCTATAGGATTGCACTAATCGAGCTTTATGAGGGTGAGCAGATTATAATAACCAAGTGGATTGAAAATATCGAAAATTGCTAGCTAAGACAAAAATAATGATAATAATAGTATTAACTAAATGTTCTGCGAGATTTGCAGAGAGCTACTTCCGCCTGAAGAAATGAAGCAATTACCCTGCAAACACAGCTTTTGCATCCATTGCATTGAGCAGTATATCTTATCGTCTATTAATTCAGCTAAGGTTGAGTAGAAATGATCTAAAATCCCATTACATCTTTTGTCAAAAATTGATTTGTTTTTTTAAAAATCCAAAAAGTTCTTCAACATCAAATGCCTCGAAGAAGGTTGCTAATTTGTATTCTAAGACGAATACATCCGTACCTTAGTCAGTGCTAGCATTGTTGAGAAGTTCTTTAGACTCAAAGAAATTGCTGTGCTCAATGCAGATCCGAATGTAATATGGTGCCCGAACGCAGGATGCAACTCGTATGTCATGCTGAATGAGAAAAATCACACGAAGAATTGCTCAGAGATTGCTTGCACGACGTGTTCCACGCTGATTTGCTTGAAATGCAAGCGAAAAGCGCATGCTAAGAAATGCTGCTTCATTAAAAAGAATTGTGAAGAAGAACTCAATGAAGAATATGAACATTGGGCAAATGGGAAACCTGTTTAGTTATGCCCGCATTGCTCGTGCAGAGTCGAAAAAACAGCTGGATGCAATCACATTGTATGCACGTAAACGCACACCCTAGAATTACTTATTTTAGTCACTACAATTACCAAAATATCTCCTTTTTATTTTACTCTTATTAAACCTTTTTTTCTTTATTAAAGTGTGTGCAATTTCGATTGGTGTTGGCTATGTCGTTAGCAGATAATCTATGGTCACTACATGATAAGCAACCCCTTTGGTTGTCCTGGCATGTCAGGATAAGAATATACCACATAGAACTCTCCAAAATATAAAATCTACTTGAAACGATTACTAATAATTTTTCTCATAATTCTCGCTTTCATCATCGGTTTGGTCATAGTCTACCCACTAGTCTTTGGTATTTACTTATGGTTAAGATTCTACCACTTCAAATTCACTAGTTGCAATGATAAAATCAAGCAGCAACCTAGTAAATGCATCTTTTACACATACTTCACAATCTACACAATCATTGGTGTTTTAATCTTCCCTGTTTTCACAATTCTAGCAATATTTCCATGTTTGCCACTATTTTTATTCTGTCCTGCTTGGAGAAGGAATGTTTACACTGCATTTCCTGCTTCGCATGCTATTGCATTCAATCTGCAAAGTAATCTCATTCAACGATTCAATTAGCAATGATTATCCCTCTTAAAAATATTATTATTGTTAGCAAAATTTATTTTAATTATTCATGTGTATCCACTCATTTTTTTTCTTTTAATTCGCTGCGCATGTGCTAGTATATCCATGTCGGTATGTGTTGTTTAAAGAACAAAGGAAAGAGAAACCATATATTAAGCCATATTATTCTATTTATCACCCTACCTAAGGAATATATTTACAACAAAAAAATATTTTAAAACACAAAAATGATCAGCCTGTTTCTCTCTATCTCTCTCAAAAATTCTTATTTTGCTAATTACTAATAATAGCATTCTCTTTTTAGTCTTTTGAGTATAAGTTAGCAAAAGAGGACTTCCTCGAGTAGGCAGCTATAACTTTCAATTTTAGTTCTTGTATTGCTTTATTCTTTGAAGCTTCCGAGTTTTAAATCGCTTCACTTCTGCTGGTTTTGCTGCTATTTTTATGAAAATTAGAAGTTTTCCTATCCATAGAAGTCGATAGCATAGATGATTCAGTATTTCTAGAATATTATTATGTATTATTCCTTCTTATTTCTCGTTGTTCTGTTGTTTCATCTTGTGCTATTGAAGAATTACGAGCAATCGAAGTGGATCTTCTATCGATTGAATTATTTTAAGAATCTCCAGTTCTTCTATTGAAGTTGTTATTCTCTAAAGCGCTATTGATCTACTTGATCATATCGAAAGACACTTTGTTTGCAGTGACAACGTATTTAGAAATCGATGGTAAAGATGCTTTTCGATTGGTTCGAATTGTTTAAATTTTTTAATTATCTTATTCTTGAAAACCACTATTTGAAGCAGTCGATCTTTGTTTCGATGATTGCTACTGATAAGATTACTACTACTACCTCAGTGGCTACAGGTCATATCTAGAACTAGAGCTTACCATTTATCTGTTGTCCATGCTGCTATTGATGTTGTTATTGTTGTTGCTTGTAAACTATGTATTATTCCCTCTAGTGTAATTACTAAGATAATCTAATTCCTATTTTTTCTTGAACTATTCTGATGCGATTGTCTTTATCGGTAGCTCCTGCACACGATATTTAATCTATTTCTAAGACGAGGCACTGTTTCTCCTTTCCTTGGATGACTGAATCAGTGATTAAGAATTATTATCAGTAGTGTGCTCAGTATTTTTGGGGTTAATTTTCTTTTGAAATTCTTTTCGTATTTTCAAACATTATTGAAGTTCATTGACTATTTCTTCCTTCTTAATATGGTAACTCAGTTTGGATGGATGCCGTGCATGCGATTCTTGTGATAGTTATTATTACTGCTATTGCTGTTGTTGTTGTTTTTGCTGCTTCTTGTGAGCTTATGTTTCTATGATTTCAGCGAGAGATGAAGATGTTTTCTTTCTTCTTTGAAAAATCAGCATACTCAGATTCGAGGAATTAGACTCCATAGCGATTTTTCTGCTTGAAGGGAGGTTCTTCTTGAGTGTCTTCCTCTTCATTGAAATGAACTCTTATTCGTCCATCTCGTCAGCAGCGCCAAGTCTGTTTGACACAATCAAAAAAGCAAAATATGCGTTACATATTTTTGAATATATTACACTGTAGCTATCAATTGTTACTGTTAATCACTTGCATTATCGTTTATGACGAGCTTGAATTTATTATTGCTCTTCGGACTGTTTTGAAGTACTTTGAATCGCTTCGATGCAGATTATTTCATTGATGGGGAGAATAATAATAATTATTCTTCTTATGATTGTTGTCTATCTTGTTCGTCTTATCCTTAAGCTAACCCTATTGCTGCATTATTTTGCAATTGCTATCTGAGATCATGATTGGTTCTTATCGTTTGAGATATGATCGCGGAGTGATGATCCATGACAGCTGCAAAGAAATCGTTTTACTGTTGTTATGCAATTTATTGGAGAATTGGTAACCTATCTTTGACTACATCGAGAAGTCTCCTAAAACTCCAAGGCTTCTTCTCAGAGGCAATCGCTATGGTTTTCTAATCCTCAAACGCTTTTTTCGTCTCTTGAGCATGCTATTATATTGCATCTAATGGACAAAAATACAACACAGCAGAATCTCTCTTCAGCTCATCCAAGATTTGCGAAAGTGAATCGGAATCTTTCTATGATGTAAGCTGAAGCTCCTTCAAGAACGTTTCCTTGATTTCTGATCGAAACAGAGACATCAATACAAAAAATCAAGGTTATTTCAAGGGAAAGAATCTTATTAATTTCAACCAAAAATAGAAATAAACCAGCCAAACTTCGTAAAAATGAATATTTTACATGAAATTCTCATTTCGTCAGCAGCACTTGAATTCTTTTTGATCTTGGATATTTTCCTTAAGGAATCGCTACTTCTGTTGCTCTTCATCCTTGTTGGTGAATCGAGAGTATCTTTCCTTCTGAAGGTGGTATCCCTCAACCTTGTCGGGGAATCAATAGTATCCTCTCTTGTTATTGACTACTAAAAATCAACATTTTCGCTTTCTTTCTCTTTTATTTAAACGCTCGTCTTCTTTGTTAACGATTCAATTCTACCAGCGAATTCAATAGCGTCTTCCACAGTTGAGAATAATAATTTACTCCCTGCTGAAATCTCTTTTTATTATTGAGGTAACATAAGTTGTTTGACAACTCGAAGTACCCTGCAGAGTCTTAATAAACTTTAACTTAAGAACAGCAGACAGGAATTCAAAAAGATCATTGCGTTTCCAGTGGCAATCAACGATGGATGCGTGATCATTTTTGTTGTAAGGGTTGCAGTTATTAGAGTGCCTTCAGATTTTTAAGAAGTATCATCATTATTGTTTATTTCTACCTGTATTTTCATAGGGATATCTTCATTCCTTTAAACATCTCCATCCTCATCATATTATTCCAATTCCTTTTAATTTTCTGCCACTTATGTCTCTTCCTCTGTATCCTTACTAGCCGCTAACTGATTCATCTCTTTCAGTTCATTCTCCAATTCATTTTTGATAAGTTAAAGATTCTCAATCGTTGTAGCCAAGAAATCATTTGATTCGGTTATATCTCGTAGTGATTTAATAAATTTATCAACTAAATCGCTAAGATCACCTTGATTCTTATCTAAGAAATCATCGATTATCTTGTAATATTCTTCACTTGAGGAATATCTCATCATCGTTGACGTATCTAATCTATGTCTTGATCTTTGTGAGTTCGATGTTGTTGGAGACATCGATTGAGAGTGAATCTGAGATAAACCAAGAATTGGTAAACTATCTTTCCATAAAGACAATAAAATAACCATCATAAAAAAAGACAATACAATGTAACTCTATAATCTTTTCTAATAAACTACTTAATAAATCAAGATATCAACGTTACTTTGTTCTCCTAGTAATTTCCCCGTAGCTGCTGACTACAGCTACAGAATCTTCGAAGAAAATGATTATCTTAACGTTTACTAGAATACCTATCTATTTAAAGGTGATTTTGTTGTTTTATGTCTTCTCGGTGAGTTCTAGCTAGAAACATGCTACAAATGCAGCAGATTATTATCATTACTCTTCTGATCTAAGGGTATTGCTTGTAGAGTGTTGATGTATTCCAATATATCATGCCTTGAATTCAATTTGAGCTGCATATCGAGACTATGTTTATCAGTTAATTCTTTAATTATCCCAATTGTTTCTCTTTTCCTTTGTTTCAATTCTTTCAGCTTATCACCTGAGAACAAACTGTCGTTCATATCAATAACACCTTAATATCCTTCAGCATGGGGGAGGTGATCCTATTAATAAACCTACTGTTCGTGCTAATTGTAAGATGAAGATCGCATTCGTCTGTGTATCTCATATGCTTGTTATTAATTGATTTGCTTTTTGCAATCTCTTTCTGTTTATTTTGCTTGTGCTATGAACATCTTGCGATGATTTCGAACAGTCTCTAGCTCTTTTGTATACTTTAGAAGTATTTCCTGCTTCTCATCGGAAGCTTTCTTGAGACACAGCAGAGTATTCTCAAGATCTTTTTATTTATTTTATAATATCCTTTCCATGTCAGCTTCGTTCTCGAGTTTCTCTTGGAGTTATTAGAATTATTATTCCAATTCTACATTGCCTTCTCCCTCTTAAGAACTACTTTACGACATTAAGAGCGTATTTTTGCAGCTGCTGAATTCATTTAAGCTGTCATGCACTAAGGAAATACAGCTCCTTTCATGAGTTAACTATGCTTAGCTTTCTCTTTTTGTGCTTCGTTGTTATAATTGCATTAACTACTTAGATTTATGCAAGTTCGCAAAGCATATTTCATCGAGTTCTTTGCAATATTTCGTGATTCTCAGATCAAACTCACCTTCATTTTCCTATGCTAGCTAACTACCTTGAAACTCTCTTCTTAACTCTAACAACTCTGTATCTTCGAGTTTAACTTCATTCATGGTTGCTTGCTTTCTGCTGTGATCTTCAGCTAATAATTATGCTTTGGACAATTACCAAGGCAATTATTATAACTATGCTTAATGTTGTTGTTGGGAGAGCTATTTTAGCTGCAGTTAGGCAAGTTAGGGAGGTATTGGTTTGTTTATCGAATTGGAAGAGTTAGGTTCATATGTAGAAGGTCTCTTTTTGTAGCGCATAGTACTTCTGGTAATACCATGAGGATCATCTTATGAGAAAACACTTTCTTTAGTCAATCTAATACAAATCACAACAACATCATCATCATCATCATCATCATCATCATCATCATCATCATCATCATCATCATCATCATCATCATCATCATCATCATCATCATCAAATGGAATGGAAACATACAATTTAGAAAACATTCTTGAATAGATACTAACTCTTAGTTATCGTTAGCTCCACTTAATCTATTGTCCAAACACTTACATATCTGCAGCGATTTGTCTTTCGTTCCTGCGATTGGTTTGAAGTGCATTACGAATATGATTATGCTCAAAAGACTGTGTTTACGCCATATCCATTTGATTATTCGAGTAAAACTATTATTATTGTTGTTGCTTCTAGTCAATCCGATTAATCCAATCCATACAAAAAAGAATTATGATATTTGTAAGAGAGAGAGATCTCTCGTCGGTTGTGAGTTATTAAAAAGTGAGATTTAATAACAATAATAGTAATCGATAGTTAATTTGGTGGAATATTCTTATCAAAATATTGGGCGTTTAGGGTAAATAATTGATATTTTGATATTTCCACAAAATAATAATGAGTAATTGCCATTTAAAAATTAAAATATTCAGCTTCGATTTTCTTCTTCTTTTTCTTTTTCACAGCTAAGATAATAACTCTAAATTTAAACCAACTCTTTTTTTCTTTTTCATTTTTCTTTTTAGGATAATTTATACCACTATTTTGTCTAAAAAAACGAAAACTAGTACACAACTTCACATTTATAATTATATTTATTGTTCTTTTTCTTTGCTTAAAATAATTGTCTTAATCCTAACTTGGGAGAACTCTTAGCTGCTTCTTCTTCTTCTTCTTCTTGTGAGCTTAGTAGCTCTTCTTATTGCTATTACGATTCTTTTCTAAGTAAATGAAAAACTTCTTCTACCATCAACTTTCCTCATTTGAGTTTTCCTCTTCATCTTTGTTCTGTCCCCTATGCGATGAGAACTACCTCGGCCATTGAAGATTGCTAAAAACTTCTCTATTCAGCCAACGAGTTCTATGTGAAAATATAGATTCATAATCTTTGTCTTCTTCGTCATTATCTTCATCAGTATTTTCATTGTCTTTTTACTCAATTTCCTTTTCTTCTTCCTGTTCACTCACTTATCCTCCTTCTTGCTAGCCTATCTAAGAATTAGACTCACGGAGATCACTTTAATCAACTTAATCTAACTCAACAGATTATCTATTATTATCATGCTGCTGCTCATCCCTCGAATTATCTTCTAACTCATCATTACTATGATAAGCATACTCTTCTTGATATTCATCTTCATAATCATATTCATCATCATCAATATCGTAATTATTTCTACTATCCCCTCTGCGGATTGTATATTCCTCGTCATAATTGTGATTAAAGTAGTAGTTGTTCTACATTTACCTCATGATCTCATCTGGACAAGATGAAAGCGTACTCAGTGCATAGAGTCTAAATCGATCATCAAGCACATTCAAGTGATCAATGTGCTTAGAACTTTTGTGATAATGCTAATCGATTTGTTTATCAATAGCAATTTCATACATTTCTCGAATTAGCTTACCCAAATCCTTCGTTTATTCTTTCAAGAAGAGCAATTACTAACTCATAGGCTTATCGAGAAGTATCCGCATTTCGCTTAAGAAACCGATCTCGGATTCAACGCTTTCAGCTGCTACCATTTTGAATAAGCACTTCTTGAGTAGTATCTTCACATCTTCTCTGCAAATCTACTCCTCGATGCGTTTGCTGTATTTCTCCATGATTTCTACAGCTTCACCACCACATCCTCCAAAGTTTCAAGGAAAAAAAATAGTCAACATTTTGCAATTTTAGCTCACATTTTTTATTGAAAGCATATGTTGAAAGTGTTGAAAAGATATTTGTCTTCAAATACTGCGACTGATGGGAGATACAGTGGGTGTTGTCTGAGCTGTCTTCTTCTATTTCAGTTGGAGATTGAATTTAAACCCCATAAGAGATAAAAACGATGAGTTTTTGAGGATAACAGATTCAATAAATATTGTGAATTGGAGAAGAAATGTGAGAGAATTGTAATTCTTGTTGTTGATGTAATTGTTGTTTGATCAGATCCTATTAATAATGATTGTATAATTTCACTCTCTCTTTCTCTTTCTCTCTAACCCTTCCCGCATATCCTCAATGATCAATTCAATAATTTAGTTCTCTTTCTCTCATTAAAAATCCAAACAAGTACTCATCGATTACACTGGACTAAATTTTCTTAAATCTTCTTCTTCATCTTTTCCCCCTCTCCCCTGTTAAACCCTGCATAGTAATTTATTAAAACGAATGAAAATATTTTGAATCCTAAAGAAGATTTTTTCTATTTTATTAGTCCACTATGCATCATATGAAAAACCCACTTGATGAAGATGAAATTAAAAAGACATAATAATACAAAGAAATTGTATATCGCTTCGAACGCATATTAGATTGGCGTAGATGAATCAAAAGAAAAAAAGCATTGCAGTAAGGAATATAAGAAATCTCTCGTTTTATGTTATGTCTGCTATGATTTCCCAAAAGCATAACCATTTCCATTCAATATTTTTAACTCATTTTCCTCTCTTCTTCTTTTTCCTTCATTCTTCGACAACTTCATATTTATTTTCTGAATCTTTCTTAATAATTTTCTTTCTATTCGTCGCTCTTCTTCTCTTTTTCGGATGCTTCTCCACACTCCCACCTTCTAAATTAAATACATTCTCATACGACATATCCCCTTCACTTTAAGAATCACCCAAAGATTCCACTTCTTTCTTTTCTTTCTCCTCATCATCTTACCCATCAATACTAAAGAAATTCTAGTGTACACTTATCTCCAACCCTTCTTTCTTTTAGTTCTCTAAATTATCTTGATCATGACAGCTTATTTCAAGTTCCTCAGCTTTCCCAGCTGTAGGGTTTCTTTCTAAATTCAATTGTTCTTTGTTGTTGTCATTTCGCAGAGATACATTTGCAGAGGACTATTTCTCATATCCAACTTATACTTTATTTGTTGGAGTGCTCTAAGGAAGAATTCCTCCATTGATTTATTGTGCAATTGCATCTGCTTTTCTTTTCTTTAAAATCGCGAATCTGGAGATTCCCACAGTAATAACTGCAGCACCAAGTAGCATCCAATAATATGAGACACTATTATCGATTTCTTAAGGAAATTAAGATAATTCGAATTCAGATAGCAGCAATTTGTATGCTTCAGGGTACTTCAGAGTCTAAAGTAAACACTTGGGCATATTCAAAATTCTAGAAAAGTTGTTGAAAACAACAGAAGCTTCTTCGAATTGGCTTAGTTCCTCAGTGATGAGGGAGCAATCCTATGAGAATTCAAGAGATCTTGGGCAGAGTTTGTTCTTGGAGAGGATAGTTTTTCTGAGAGACGTTAAGTATGCATGCAAATTTGAAGGTATATTTCCACTTTGTGCATAGTTGTATTGCTAATTGAAAATATTGCATTGAAGAGCACCTGAATATTAGCAAATTTATGTCTTCGGACAAGCAAACACAACAAGGTTACTGCTTGTGTTCAGATCATTACGCTCAATGCACTTTGAATCCTTGGTCACTTCAAAATCTTTACAATAAAGAGATAAAGATAAAGGAGTTAACTTGAATGAAAGGTGGTTGTTTGAAGATTCTTCTAAACTGCAAATTCGCTTGGAGACATCGCAAATAGAATTGACTTAGCATTATGATGAAGATTTACATGGTTATCCAATGTCTAATAGCTTTGTGCATTTGAAATTATTGCAGGAAAGGTTATTATTGCAGAAGATATTCTCAGAATCATTACAGGTTTCTCCTTCAGAAGCACCTACGCATAGATTGTTCTTACAGTCATTTGAGTAACACTGTGAATTGCCTTGGCATTATTCTCCACTGTATTTCAATCTTTCAGATGATTTTAGAGATGAATTACTCGTGCATTTCTCTTGAGTTTTCAGTTTTTCTAAGGATATTTGTCCTTCATTTGTGAGGATCTGACTGAGTAGGATTTTACATTCAAAATTGCATTTGCTCATAATTATTTCTTGTTTATCTGAATTTTCAGTAAAACATGATCCAAAGTCGCTTGGAGACTCAGAGCATGTAAATGACTAACATTTATCTTAAGACGCTAAAGCGCAACTAACTAGATATAGCACAGCAGCAACTAAGATCTCACGCATTCCTTCAAAAAAACAGGCTTTTCTTGTTGGGTAACTAACTAACTTTCTATTTGAATTTTGTTTTATTTTTAATCTTTGATAAAAATTTCAGTAATTTAGTTATTTTTGAGCGAGAATAACACAACTTTGTTTTTGTTCTCAATACTTCATAACAATAGATAATTAAACCTAGCAGTAAATTAGTTAAAAAGTGGACTAAGAATTGATTGGAGAGCAGTTATGTTTGATTTATTTTTATGATGGCTACTAAAAAAATGTTCTCCTTTTTGAAATAATTAATTATTTTTAAAAAAAATGAATTCAATGATTGCTTGAAAGTGTGTTTTTAAGGAATTAAGAAATATGGACTTTTTTGTTGCTTTTCTTAAGAGTATTTGTTGTAATAACTGAGAAGATTATATTTTATTTGGAAATTCGATTAAAATCATTAATTTGAGTTTTTCTAATACATAAATCGCACAATTCAGACGGTTTTTTAAATCAGCGAGAAAGAAATAACAAGAAAAAAAGGAAAAAGACTGGTTAGTGAATAAAGAAGGGAAAGGAGGAACATTTTCATATGAGTAAATATGGAGTTGATCATCGAAGATCTTCAAAGAAAAGTGAGATAGAGATTGATTAATCTTCATTTTTATAAGAAAAGCAATACTCGTTCTCGAAGGCGTCTCAACTTGAATAGAAATAAACAGATATTTCAGGGAGATAATCTTTCTAAGAAAAAGAACCAATTCTAGATTTCTTAGAGGAATAGAATGATGTAAAAGCGAATCAAAATACCCAGGATTAGTAGGTTTAAGAATAACATATAGAAGGAAAAAAAGGTGTTATGTTTGAGGAGATAGGAGAAGAGAAAGAACCTGAAGCTGAAACTCAAAGAGATGGAAAAGTTGTGTTTCAATAATTAAGTAAGCCCTCTGAGAGATTAACTGGTTTCTTTGCGAGAAGTCGAGATATAATAGTAGGGTTATCGATAGTAAAAGCAGAATAATTCTGGAATTCTTTAAAAAAGAAGAAGGGATTTGTGAGTAACAATTAGAAATAGAATTCTGACAATGCAGAGATATTATTAGTTGCAGGTAAAGAAGAAGATAACCTAAAGGAAAAGATAGATAAAAGGAAAAATTATGTTAAATTAAATTAGCAGTAAGATTTTGGAAATATCTCAGAGATTTAAGAGAGAAAATACCCTCGAATGGATGATGAGAGTGTTTAAGAAGAAGAGTTCTCGAGTCTGCTAAATAGCAATCAAAACAATAATAACAATAATCTAACTAACGTTTTAGATAATAACAATAATAATCTTTAGAAACAAAACACAGATTTTAATGATAAAGAAGGGAATAATGATAATATTGAAAAGGAAGAAGTTCTTCCTCAAGAGAATGGAGATGATAAATATGTTAAAAATGTAGAAGAAGATGTGAAGTTGAGTGGTGATTCTGTCAAAAAAGAGGAAAAGGAATAAGATGAAAGAAGTTCAACAGTAAAAAAGAGTCATAATAGTGTTTAGAATCTTGGCGAAAGTGAAGTTTAATAAGGAGAAGAAGAAAAGAGCAAATCAGCGAGAGGACACATGGATTTGAATCAAAAGAAACGTTTAGAAGAAGCAAATAAAAGAAAGAAAGAATTAGAGGCAGAATTAAGGGAATTAGAAGGGGAAATAGGAGAAATTGCTCATCCTCACATGAAACCAAAATAGCAAGTTAAGTAGCAGCATAAATAAAGGTTTAGTGTTGATCATGCGGATGCAATAAGTTAATAAAATGAACATGCTGATAACGATGGCAAGCATGAAAAACTCAATTAAAAAGATAGATTTGCGATTGCTGAAGACAAATCAGCTTAAGAGAGTGCATTAGAATTAGTAAGAAGGATGCATCTAGTGAGAAAAGAAAAAGAGTAAAAATCTGCTAAAGAAAGGTAACAATTTGGTAAAATTATCCAAGAAGATTTACGAGAATCAGTTGAGAGAGTATAATAACTTAAAGAGAAAGTGATTGTTGAACGAAAAGAGAGGATACATTCAAAAATAGAATAAATGCGGTTAAGAAGTGAAGAAAGAAGGATTTTAAACAAAGAATCGAATTCAATAATTAAAGAAATCTAGCATGATTTGAAGATATCTGATCCAACGGAGAGATACAAGTAAGAAGTAGAATTACCTGAACTTGAGAGAAGAAAGCAAGAATTAGCTGAAAAGAGAAAGATGTATAAGCCAATAGGGATTGAGGAAATACGAGACCACGCTAAACGACATGATGAAGAAATTAAACTCAGAAAACTACAAGCGAAAACTAATATTCTAGCGGAATATGGAGCTAATTAAGAGTTATAAAGTTTACCTAAATCGCATGCATTGCATAAAGTGCTCGAGTAAGATAAGCAATTTAAAATGAAGGATGTTTTAGAGATGCAGAAGAAAAAGGAGTAAATTGAAAGACGTAAGGAATATGCTAAACTTGTGAAGGAAGTGCATGTACCTAGAGTTAAACAAAAGAATTTTGAAGAACAAGAATTCAATGGTGATCTTGAGAATGATTACCCAGGGTATAGTGTTCCGTAAAGATAACTTCCTCCAAAACCAAAAAGACCTGTGATTAACTATCCTCCTTTTAAAAAAGCAAAGATATTCTCTTAAAATCATGCAGGGGTTGATTCATCGAAGAGTGTAACACCTCACTCGGGAGTACTCAGAAATCAGAATGGATCTAGAAAACAGTAGAATTAAGGTGATAGCATTAATGGATTGTCTGAACAAACATTCAATGAAGCTGCGGAAATGGAAAAATCTAAAACTGGACCGATTTCAAATACCTTCGATCCTAGGGCGTTCTAGCCTGTTGAGGATAGTAATAACCTTGAGAATAACAACAATTTTAATCACAATTAATCTAGGAATCAACCTTATTCTACGTATTCTTCAGTGTCGAAGCAGCGAGGCTCTAAACCAAAGAAATATGAAGATGATTAAGAAGATCCATATAAACCAGCAGCAGTCAAGAAAAACGGATCTGATTACATTTCTGTTCTCCGAAAATAGCGAGAAGCTACAGAGTAGAAATTAGGAAAGAAATCGAAAATAGAAGACTGGGAAAAATATAAATACGATCCGTCTCTTTCGTAAAAAGAAAAATATTCGTACATTCTCTAAAGTGCTGCGAGATTGGAACATAATGCAAAACTAAAAGAAATGCAGAATTACATGAATCCTGAGATGTAAGAGCAAGCTAACGATCTTTATATTGATTCAATTAAAGCAAAATTAGCTTTATTGGATAACTTGAATAAATGAAGGGTATTTTTAAAGTAAAATATATGTGACTTAATTATATTATGAATTGAAAAAGTTGGATTGTTATTACATTTTTTTTTCTTGAGCTGACACATTTCCCCCCTATTTGTTACCAGGTTTATTAATCTTTCATTTATGTTTTTCTAATCTAAAAAGTGATAAAAATGAATAAGGTAACATTCAATGACAAGGATACAAAACATAAAATGAAGTAACCAAAAATATATATCAATAAATGATCTAAAAATAGACTACTTCAAGACAGATTTGGTATGTGATTTCGAAAATTGAGGAGTGATAAATATTTCTATTTTTGTCCATAGAAACCCTCAGTTGTTTTTAATTTCTATTATTTCTCCATCTTGGATTTCTTTTTTAAGTTTAGCGAGCTCTTCTTCATAGAAATCAGTTAGTTCAGCCCACTTAGCTTTGTTTGTAGTAAACGGAGTTAAATCGAGAAGAGGTAAGAATTTGTTGACAGTCTCGTATAACGGCTTGACAATGAAATCGATAAACCCTGCTTAACTCTTGCTCGTGTTAGTAGTGAACCTATCACAAAGATAGGTTATCGTCAATCCAGATTCTCGCTCTTGATCACCCTAAAATCAATATATTTGAATTTCAAAATAATTGTTAAAATAACTCCTAGAAAAATTAATTAATTTATTTTAACCTGAGACCAGAATTCGTCTAAGACCTTCTTCGTCCATACTTTGCATATCTACCATGGTTTGTAAGGGTTGGAGACATCTGCAGAATGCATCAATGATGCCATACTTATGTCCTTATCTTTATCTTTTGGATCGAAATCTGCAAGAACAACACATGGTTTTATAATTCAAGATAATAAAAAAAAGGTAATTTATTGATGTTCTTTACCTGCCGAAGTCAGTCTCCCTTTAAGTTTAGCTAGATCAGCAAAATGAAAGGAATTATCAGTGTGTAGAATCATCTGAATGATTCTTTCTCTTGATTTTTTAGCATCTTCTTTCGAAAAATGAATAAACACATTCGAATTATCCCTGAGCATGAGGTTAAAAACAGAAGCTGCATGATGATTCTCAAGGGGAGATTTGTCGTTGTATCGGATAGCAAATTCATGACGAGTACTAACTAAATAAGGATTGTTAAATCCAGGATGTTCAAAATCATGTGCAGCTGCAGCCATGTACATTATGCCGATTTCAATGCCAGATAACTCACCGATTGTAATGAAATTCATTGTCTGCAAGAAGTAGTGCATCATCTAGTATTACATCGTTGGAAAACGTAGAAGTTATACAGAATAAAGTTGAATAATTGCCATAGATAAATATATTTTTTCAAGAATGAAACCAATATCGAAAATCCAAAATTATTATTATTAGCTAGTTCAAAAATTGCTTTCTTTTACTTGTGTAACATCGAAAGCATGTATTTTATTGTGATAGATATTGTCTAGATAACCAGCAGACACATGATTAGCCCAGCTGAACAGATGCTACGGTTCAATGTGAGCCTTATAAAATATATCTTATTTGTTGAACAAGTGAATGAGCAAATACGAGAGATTGTTCTCTTTCACTGCATCATGGTATTTAAACACATCGAATGCTATCTCATCGAGATGCTTGAAGTGTTCGATATGCTAGAATACATTTTAGTTTGTATTAAAATAAGTTAAACTGAAAATATCACAGTATTTTAGTTTTAGAAATGAATCCAAATTTACCTCCATAGGAACAAGGATAGGTTTGAAACTGAAAATCAACGGAGTATTGCTATCAATCGTGCTTGATGCGCCTGCAGAAACAGTTGCTTTCAAAATAGGTGTTCCTTTTTTCTTTTGAGATGCATAGATGTTTCCCCAAACTGCTGCTTCGCCGTCACCAAGGACAGGTTCGTAGAGTTTATTGCTACTCACCATTTCCATACACCTACAAAAAACACCAAATACATTTGATAGCTTAGATTTATGCCAAAAGGTATGTTTTCTTACCATTTAAGCTATTTCGCTAGATCTTGTTCTTCAATATTTTCCAAGAGATTCTACAGAATATCCATGATTCTTTCGACTGGTGTTTTGATTTGTCCTTGAATGTGCAAGGTTTAGATCTGATGAATTTCATTTACCTTGAATTGTTTTATCAAAATTATTAAGATTTCCATTTGAAATCATCAATATTTTTAACTATGCCAAAACCAATTTAGTATCAAACCTTTTTAAAGACCAAAAAGAGCCTTGCGAACCTAAAAACGCTTCTGATAATCCTCGAAATCTAAGAAAACGTATTTTCTGTGATAATAATATCCATTATCGTGAGAATCAGAGATACAAATATGCAAGCTGCATCTATAACATTGAAGCGATCTTTGAAGTAATTCTGTTTCCAAAATTAACAAAAAAATAATTAATAAACCTTTTAATTACAATTCAATCTCTATTTTTGATTATTTATCAATGAATCTCACCTCAAACGAAGAAGCACAGACTCTAAGAACGATTTCTAAGCAGAAAAATATTAAAATTGCCAACTCTACATACTAAATCACATAAAGTGCTAGACTTATGCTGTTATTCCCATCGTACTCTTTAGTGTCCAGTGCAAAGTACGCAAAAATGATGCTTGTGTAGAATAGCACCATAATTATGATAATATAGTCGAAGTACTTGCCTTTGATGAATTTCTTAACGTTCTTCCAGATGTTAAATTAGTGCCTAATTTAGGTTTACAAGTAGAACTTATTTTTTTTATTAGAGAAAATCCCTTGATTTGGGAGAAATTGAAATAACAATCATCCTAAAAATATGCTTAGAACTCATAAAATGTATGATATTGTTTAAAGCAAAGAAAGAGAAGCAAAATGGAAATGAAAATATTGAGGGGAAATTATGTTTGAGCTGCTCTGAATTGTAGGGTTATTTGGGAGTATTTGATTCAAAAATGTTAAAAATTATTTTAAAAATACTTTAGATTACTTTTCAACAACTAGACTTGGATCGATGAACATCGATAGGCGTTTAGAAGGGTTTGAACGCCCTGTTGCAGAGTGAACACTCTTTGATTCTCTTCTTTAGCTAGCAGCGTTGTTGTTGTTCAGTCGATTTGATTGCTAGAAAGAAGAAAAAATGAAAGTAATAGCAAAAAGTATCCACTAAGTTATGGTAGATTTTATGTAAAATCATAGTTACTTGTTCGCTTTTATCTTTGTCTTGGGCAGAGTTAGCATTACTCGAGTTCAACTCTACTTTTTCATTTTCAATTATCGAAATTTTAGCTTCCTCTTCATGCTAGAGGTTATTCTTCTTTGGATCAGGATAATTATGCTAGTGGCTCTCAGCTTCTTGATTACTAACGCTGTCTTACTGCAAAGAGTTTTTTCGAACGTTACCAACTGTGTCCATTTCTGAACTTCGATCGAATTCGCTCATCGGCAAAGCTTAAAGATGGTTTGTTTTTAGAGCCAGAGAGTTAAAGTTAGAGTCGATTTGAAAGTAACTTTTTTGGTAGGAGAAATAATGCGCAGATAAGTTAATTTCTGTGAGTTCTATTCCACTGATTGATAAGTAGGTTTCTTATTACTCTTCCCCCTTTTGATTTGAGTGTGACTAAATGATAATTCTTATTTTCCACAATCTTTTTTTCTTAAAATAAAAATTCTTTGTACTTTGAACGGTAGGTAATGAAACTTACCTTTAATTAAACTCCTCCTTCTTTTTCAAGCATTTTTAACACATAACTTAAGCTGTTTGTTTACGAAAAATTCAAAGAAACATATTTTTATCAAGCTATTTTGGATTTTTGTTTTAAAGGAGTCTCTTTGTAATTTAAAACACTTCAGCCAGTGAGTGCCTCATTAATTCAAAAAACAAAACAAAAAACCTAACCTTAGTTACATAGGTAGATCATGATACTGGCAATAAATCAATTTGAGATTATGAGTAAAGATAATTTTAAGGTAAGTAACTAAATTTGAATAAAAAAATAATATTTCCTATCACTTTTGTAAAAATCACGTTGGTGAGGAATTAGCGTATTATTTATTTGTTTCCTTTAATATCATATTGGATGAGGTAAGGAACAATCATAAAAAAGATATTCAAAGGTAAAAAACGATATGTAAATTTTTTTTGATTTAGTTAAGTTTAACTCCTCTCCTTTCCCGACTGTCATTTGAAATCAGCTATTTCTATGTTTCATCCTTATGAATCCCAATAAAAACCAATAATAATCAATTAAAACCCTTTACGGAATTAAAATGATGAGTTTCTTCTGAATTTGAGAGATGTAAATGAAACATGGAGAAAACGTTGCATAAATAAGAAAGTTATTTAGCTTTATCTTTTCATCTTTCCTACAAAGTTGTCAATCAACTTGATATTTCTTCTGCAAAAGGGAAGTCAGTGTATCCTTTAAAACCTCCATAATACCAAGTCTTGGTATCAGCAGTTTGATTAATTTCTTTATTTCTAAGAACTCTCAAAGGAAGATCAGGATTAGAAATCGACAGTGTTCCGAATGAAACTGCTTGTGCAATACCAGTGCTTGTTAGATTTATTGCTTCTTCGATGGATACTCCATCGTTTGCAATGAGATTTCCTTTGTACAAAGAACGAAGATTCTCAAAGAAATTAGGAATTTAGATTGCTGGATCAATCTAACCTTCCTTTGCTGGAAACATCTTACCTATCGCTGCAGAACTCTGTCGTTTCAACTCGACAAAAGCAAGGTTTCGTTTGCTGAGCTCACCGAGAATGTATTTCATGAGCTCAAGAGGATTAGAGTCATACATATCATTCATACGACCAGTAGGAGAGAATCGTACAGCGACTCTTCCACTACCAAAGACACTGATTAAGACATCCACTAGTTCCAGACATAATCTACTTCTATTTTCAATACTCCCTCCATAGATATCAGTTCTGGCATTCGTACGATCCCTCAGGAATTAATCTAGGAGATATCCGTTGGCGCTGTTTAACTGAACTCCATCAAAACCAGCTTGCTTTGACAAAACAGCTGCTCTACGGTATTCCTCAACAACCTCTTTGATCTCAGGGATTGATAATGCATGTGGAATGACATAGTCTTCGGTTTTGTGTAAAGAATTGTCCGTGTCGAGTTTGATAGCTGAGGGACTAATAGGTTATTTGTTCCCAATATCAGTTGGAGATACAACTCTTCCACAGTGCCACAGTTAGCTCATAATCAATCCTCCTTTAGCATGGACAGCATCTGTGACTTTCTTCCATCCTAAGGCTTATGCCTAGTTGTAAATCCCTCCAGAGCCTGAATAAAAAACCATTAAAAATCATCAGGAATGACTTAAAAGTTAAGTGTAAAAAAGTTCTCTCACCAGGGAAGGCAGTGGAAAGAGGGCTAATTGGGCTTCCTTCAGCGATGATCAAGCCAAATGAGACTCTTTGGCTGTAGTACTCTACCATGAGATCGTTTGGAATTCCATCATCTGGATTTGCTCTCATCCGTGTAAGAGGAGCAACAATGAATTTATTCTTGAGACTTAGCTCTCCGAGTTAAGTTTGCTAAGAGAGGATTTGAGAAGAAGAAGAAGAAGAAGAAGAAGAAGACATAGAAATGATTCTGTTATTGTATGTTGTTGTTGTATTCCGTATTCGTTTTTTTTAGTTTGAGTTAAAATATTTATTACATCTGGTTTATCTAAAGTTCGGTTTTAAAAGCCTAGAATTGTTCTATTTTATTTCTCTTCCTTTTCATTAAATCGATTTTTGAATTGTAATTAAATATTCTAGCATACCAGGAGACTATATTCTTTTTTTCCCCACCCTTATTCTTTCTGTTTACTTAAATTTTCTGACATAATCTTATTGACTTACAAGAACTCAATAAGCGTTTCTAAGTTAAAAAATAATTAAAAAATAATCTTGAAGAATTCTTATATTATTAATTTAGCTCTCTGAAATCAATCATTTGAGGATGTAAGTCATTTTGGGTTATTTGCGATATCTTCATTCAAATCAATTATAAGTACATATAATTAATTGTATTGATTGAAATACCATTTCAATGTGCACT
>Ga0302271_10001156_pt1 | contig 25804 bp, 25 predicted proteins | sample III_Bog_N1_1_FD_198767 | JGI IMG/M metagenome (GOLD analysis project Ga0302271, IMG submission 198767) | Peat permafrost microbial communities from Stordalen Mire near Abisko, Sweden - III_Bog_N1_1 | ecosystem: Environmental > Terrestrial > Soil > Wetlands > Peat | place: Sweden: Abisko... | reverse complement strand
AAATGGTTGAACTTGGAGCTGAAATTCTTATTTCTATAAATCAATCATATTTTTATTATAATAAACAAGAAATTCGCACAAAATTATTTTCAAAATTATCAAAAGATTTAAAAGTGCCAATTATAACAGTAAATTCTATTGGTGTCGGTGATATTGTTAAAAATATTATCATTTTTGATGGATCTTCAATGGTGTTTGAAAATAGCAATCTTGTTACCGAAATGAAAAGATTTGAAGATGATACTTTTATTTACGACACTAAATCTGTTAAACGGTTTGAACAAAAAGAATATAATAAATATGAAGAAATTATAGATGCAATTTCTTTTGAACAAAAAGAATTATTCAAATTATTAGGAATTCCAAAAGCACAAGTACATATCAGTGGTGGTGTTGATAGTGCTGTTGGTATGGCTCTTTCTATTCTTTCTATGGGTAAAGAAAATTGTGTATTTATTACCAATCCAACATCTTTAAATAGTGATAGTTTGCCAATAGTTAATCAATTAGCTGAAAATTTCGGAGTTGAAATTCATATTAATGAATTAGAAGAAATTTATCAAACTATGAATAAAAAAGATACTGAAAATTTCGGTTCAGAATTAAATAAAACTGGTCAGGCAACAATGCAAGCTGTATTAAGATCAGTACAAGGATTAGCAGCTTGTCACAGATTCAATTCAGGTATTGTAGCTTGTGGCAATCATACAGAAATTGTTCTTGGTTGGTCTTCATTCCATGATATTGGTTCTATTGGTGTTCACTCACCTATTGGAGATTTAACAAAACTTGAACTTTTTGAACTTTGTAAACATATTAATAAAAGATTTTTCAAATTAGGATTTGTTGAGAATGTTATTCCTGAAGGATTATTTAATGGCAAAATTATTCCAGCCGCTGAGTTGCCAGATAGTAAATATGATCCAATTGATTATTATATTCAATCCGGACTGTGCGCTGAAATTATTCGTAATAGAAAAACAAAAACTCAGCTTATTTCTGATTTTGAAAATAAAAAATTAACGGAAGATTTCTTTCCAAAAGATATTTATACAAAATATACAATGGAAAATTTTATTGCAGAAGTTGATTTCACACTAAGAAAAAGTAGGATTTCTGTGTTTAAGGCAGCCCAAGGTGCGCCTATTGTTATTCTTTCACCTAGAAGTAGAGGATTTTCAAATAGAGAAACAATTATCAATAAATATCAGTAATATGGATTATTTAGAAGCTAAAAGAATTTATAGTGAATTAAATGGTGTTGAAAGAATACCATCTTTTGTAATGAAAGTAATTATTGATTATGAAAATAAAAATATAAAAAAAGAAGAATTAGGTATGTCTTTAGAATTATTTAAAAATTTACCTAAAAAACACATTGATAAAATTATCAATAATGGCTTTCAAATATATTCATATATAAATAATAATGATTATATTAATTATGAAAACCTCAAAAATGGCGATTTAGTAGCAGTAAAATTTAATGGGGTTAATTATGAAACAATACAAATTTCTAAATATATTAAATTAAGAAGCACTAAAAATTTGAAAGACGGAGAAGGATGTTGTATAAATGCACATCCACCAGAGAATTTTCATAAAAGGTATAAAATTTTTGAATTAACATTAAAAACATTAAAAACATGAAAGAAGGAACAAAAGGTACACTTACTTTTGGTGATGGTACAACATCAAGAGTTGAATTAGAAAAAATTTTAACTTACCCATCATCAGGTATGCCATCTGATTATTTATTTAAGTACGAAGAAGGTGAAACGCACAGACCGCTTATTCACGAAAAATTTAACGGCTCATTTCCGTTACCTGAAATAATAGCTTCTATGTATTTCAAAGAAGATTAAGATGGAGCATTATCGCAAAATTGGTAATATTTGGAAAGCTAAAAAAGAATATAAAACTCAAGACGAAGCTATTAATGATGCCAAAATTATTAATAAAAACTTGAAACAAATACATAAAGTTGTACCATATAGATGTTATGTATGTAACCATTTTCATTTAGGGAAAAATAGTACAGTGATTAGACACGAAAAAGATATTTATAAAAAGTAAAAAAAGCCTCAAATTGAGGTTTTTTTTATCTTTCTAATAAACTTCTTTTTGATAATGCTAAGAATTTTTTAGCAAAATTTTCTCTGGTTATAGAAATTGATTGTCCGTTATTTGGTCCAGTATTATCTATAGAATCACTGATTAATTTTGCAAATCTTTCAGTCCCATTTTGTTTCAAAAAATTAGAAAGAAATTGTTTTATATTTTGAATGTCTTCTAGTTTAGTAATTGTGCTTATATCTTCATATATTTTTAAATGTTTCATAATATTATTCTGATTTTTTAGTTTTCACTACATCTTTAATATTAAACTTTTTAATTTTCATTGGTTCATCAATGGATTCAACATAAACATCTTTACCTTCAATTCTGTTTACATAACCTTTAACTTTATCATTGTCAATAAATACCCCAGCATTTCCACCAATTGTTCTTTCTTTTGGTGTTGAAGGATCAATTAAATTAAAATCACTAATTTTTTTTATTTCTTGTGCTCTAACTGCAGCATAGCCAAAATTAGGATCTGATTTAAGTTCTTTTTCCTTACCCAACATTGTATATTCTGGTTGTTTTTCTTCTTTTTTTGCTGCTGGTACTGAGAATGCTTCAAAAGTTTTAATACCTTCTTCTAATTCTTGAGAAAGTCTATTTTCATCATTTGACCAGTCATCCCACAATTGTCTTAATTCTTCATTATTCATACTAGTCCAATCAAAATCAGGATCAATATATTTAAAATATTGTGACAAATTGTTTTTTAAAATAACATCAGTTACATCGGTGTTGTTAGCCCAAGTATTTTTGAAATAATTCATTAATTTGCTATCTGAACCTTTTCTAATCAAGTCGTCTCTTTCTTCTCCTTCTGCCCATGCAAAATCTTCAAATGTTTTTATACTTTCTTCTAAATCATTCTCTATTTCATCATCATTGTCTTTTTTTGTAAATAATGAATCAAATTCATTTTTATGAAAATCATCTAAAAAATCATTTTTATTATCATCGTTTAAATCTAAATTGAAATCTTGTAAAAGTTGGTCTAATTCTTCATCACTAAGATGTTCTAATTCTTCTTCTTCAAAATCTGAATTTGCACAAAGTAAATCTATAACATCTTGTCTATCTGTATCAATTTCTTCTTCAAATGGTCTTTCAAAATATTCTTGTTCTTCATCTTCTTCCATTTTTCCTCTTCTATTAGGATCTAAGTTAGAATTTAGTATATCTAATTCTGAATTTTCAAAATCTTCAAATGTTTTTATATCTTTCATACTATTTTTATTATTTTTATGTATTATTTCTTCATCAGAATATCCATATTTTTCAGGAAATCTTTCTACTTTATGACCACATTTATCACATTGTAATTTTAAACTTAATAGGCTTTTTCTTTTATAAATTCCATTTTCACATTTTTTACATGGTTCGTCTAAATTATCAATATCTAATTTGTGCCTTGGACTATCTGGATCATAAAACCCAATTATTTCATTAGTTTTAACTATTGGTTTATTAACCAATTTAGATTTAAACGCAATAGTTTGTATTTGACTATCTTTTTTAGAAAATTCTTCCCAAGATTCTATTCCTTTATCTACTGGATTACCAATATATTGCAAATTAGGTATATTATGATTAAGTCTATCTTTTGATGTCAAGTCGCCTATGTCTGTTCCTTTTGTTTCTGCTCTCAATTTTTTTAATTGTCTTACAGAAGTCTCTTTTGGTAGCATTTGAATGTAATTATTTTTACTTTATATATTAAAAAACAAATTTCGTTTTTTTTGATATAATTTTAAAAATTATATAGTTTATGAATGAAATATTTGATATAAAAGTTACTGATAAAATTGAAATTATATCAAGATGCAATTTTAATAAAGAATTAGATGTTATTGTTTATAACAGTAATAATTTAGAATTATACAGAACTAAATTTCCATTTTTAAAAGATATAACATATTGGATAGGAATTAATCAATTAAAAAATATTATTGTACATATTATAGACGAAGGTTCAATTGTGCAAATATTTGAAAATATAAATGATTTTGTTTATATTACGTGTGGTGATTTATATTATATGGATATTATTGAGAAACTTGTAATTTCATTATTAAATGTATCTGATAAGAAAATTATAGTATATGGTGTAAATTGTAAAGTTCCATTTGATTATCCAAATTTAATCAAAAAGGAATTTATCTCACCTATTAAAACAGTTCATGATAAATGGTTTTGGAAGCAACAGACTTGTATTGAAGTATTAAAAGAAAATTTTAGTAATTATGTTTGGATGGATGGGGATATAATTGCTAACACTAATATTGATTCTATATCTAATCAGTTTTTTAGAATAGAAAATTATCCAATTTGTGAAATTCATGTTCAAGATGAACAAGTAATGACTATTAATAGTGATCAGCAATTAATGGGTGAAAAAATAGGTGAGCATTTTGGAATTAATAGAAAAATTTTAATAAAAGATTTACACGCTTGCTTTTTTATTTTTAATTCAAATTGTAAATGGTTTTTTGAAGAAATATTAGATTTATATCATTCTATATACAATCAAGGCTTGTATGATAAATTATTAGGTTGGAATGACGAAAGTCTTCATAATTTTATGCACAGTAAATATGGATTTACCAAAACTTTACCTTTATCAAATTTATCATTACTTTGTCAACATTCTAAATATAATTCAAATTCAAGAATTTTAAGATTATTTTATGAATATTGGAATAGAAATAGTCCAAATAATTTTGGTGATGTGTTTGGCTGGAGTTATGTACCTGAAGATAAAAATCAAATTTTATACTTTCATGAAAATAAAAATCTGAAAGATGCTGATGAGATGATAGAGTATATTAAAATGAAAAAGAACGATAGTTTTAACTCATCCAAGTGGTTTTTTATAGATAAGTATAAACTACATAACTTTGAAAAAGAAAGGCTTAAAAACGACTTAGAATTGAAATATTTTGAATGCCCATCTTTTGAATATAAAGATATATTAAATATAAATACAAATGATATTATTATAGATATTGGTGCCGGTATTGGTTTTTTTGAAAGATATTGTTATCTCAAAAATGCTTCTAAAATTATATGTTTCGAGCCAGATAAAGATAAATTTGAATTATTAAAATTAAATACTCATAAAGATACTATATTATTTAATGCAGATATTACAAATATTATCGGCGAATATATTATTGAATCTGAAACAAAAGATATAATAGTTAACACTTATACTATTGATTATTTATTTGAATCTGAACTTATTGATAAAATTGATTTATTAAAAATTGATAATTCAGGTAAAGAAGAATTGATACTTAATGGTATAAATAACAATTTACAAAAGATTACTAAGATATCAATTAAATGGTATAATTTTTCAAAATTAGATGATACTAAACAAAACGAAATTGTCAATTCATATCTAAAAAAAGGTTTTAATTGCTTTGTTTATAATGATTCTAACTTTACTAGATTATATTTTTATAAAAAATAAATAAATAAATGTCACATATCGAACAACAAAGTTTTTGCAAAAGGATGGAAAAAAAATATCCAAGTTATTTTAAAAATAAAATAGTTCTTGATATTGGATCTTTAGATATAAATGGAAATAATAGATTTTTATTTGAAAATTCAATTTATACCGGATTAGATGTTGATAAGGGTTTAAATGTTGATATTGTGTGTCCTGGACATTTATATAATGCTCTAGATAATTCTTTTGATGTGATAATTTCAACTGAAGTTTTTGAACATGATATGTTTTATGATAAAACTATTAAAAATATTATTAGAATGTTAAAAAATGGTGGAATGTTTTTATTTACTTGTGCGTCTATTGGTAGAGTTGAGCATGGAACTATAAGAACTGGTAGTGATTATGCTGCGCCATTATTACAAAATATATCAACAGAATGGTCCAATTATTATAAAAATTTAACAGAAAAAAATATTAGAAAAATAAGTGGATTAAATGAAAATTTTCCAGATGCTTATTTTGAATACAATCCTACTTCTTGTGATTTATATTTTTTTGGTATAAAAGGAGGTATGACTCAACATGATATAGATATTGATTTAAATTTAAATGAAAATAAAATAATAATTAATTCAAATGAAGATTTTGATGGCTATATAGAAATTTTTAATTGGAATCCTGAAAATAATTTAACTGGTATTATATATGATAAACAAAAAATTAATATTTCTAAAAAAGCATCATTTTGGTATAAACCTGTAACAGATTTTACAAAAATAATTGGAATTATAGTATTTTTAAGGGATAATAACAATAATATTATTAAAGAAAAAAAATTTAAATTAAATATATTAGATGCGATCTCAATTAATTATGGTACAGATAAATCATCTAAAATACACAACTATAGTAACAAATATCAAAAATATATACCATTTAAAAGAAGTGATATATTTACATTTTTAGAAATTGGTGTTCTTAATGGACAATCTCTTAAAACTTGGAATGATTATTTTTATAATTCTAATTTAATTGGAATAGATATAAATGAAAAATGCAAAGAATATGAAAATGAAAATATTAAAATAGAAATTGGTTCACAAAATGATATAAATTTTATAAATTTTATTGGTAATAAATATAAAAATTTTAATATAATATTAGATGATGGCTCACATATGCAAAATGATGTTATATTTTCATTTGAACATTTATTTTCATATCTTAAATCTGGTGGAATTTATATAATAGAAGATTCTTGCACTTCATATTGGCCAGAATATGGTGGTGAAAGATATAAAAAAGGAACAATAATAGAATATTTTAAATCTATTATTGATGAAGTTAATTTTTTTGGTGAACAAAATGAAAATGGTGAATATTCTGATAGAAGAGAAGATAACCTTATAAATCAATTTAAAATAAAAAAATATAATTATATTGGCATAGAAATAGAATCTATAAATTTTTTTAATAGTATAATAATAATAACAAAAAGATGATGGATAAAGAATTAAAATATTTAATTGAACAACAAGTTGAAATAAAATATAAATTAAGCAATGAGCATATTTTCATAATTGGTGCTTATACTGATACATTAGATAAAGAAAAAATATTGGTTAAGTGCATTAAAAAATTAAAAGAATTTAATATACCTATTTTATTATCTGTACATTTAGAAGTTAGAGAGGAAATAAAAAAATTAGTTGATTATTATATCTTTGATGATAAAAATGAACTTTTATATTTTGATAATATCAAAAAATTAAATATTAATAGTTTAAGATATATTGAAACACAATCATATAAAGTTAATAGTTATGTTGATTTTCATCATGATTATGCTGTTTTAACAAACATTAGAAACGCTTTTAACTTTTGCTTAAAAAATAGCAAAAGTAAAATTCATTATTTAGAATATGATAATATTATTGATGTTAAACAATATTATGAGACATTTATTAATGATATTAATAGATATGACGCTGTTATATATGAATATGATAAAGGCTCTGTAAATAATGGTTATTGTGCAGCATTTATTTTTTCTATTAGAGATATAATTGCATTTAAATTGTTAGAAGATATTACAACAATTGAAAATCATTTCAGAAAGAATGATTGGCGATTAGAAAATTATATTATTAATTCTATACAAAAATATACAAATAATATTAAAATCACAAATTATATAGATAATGATAATACTATTAATATTTGTTATATATGGAATAGACAAATATTAAAAGATTTTTTAATTTATATTGTTGTAAATAAAGATGATATATATATTTCCTTTAGTACAAAATTAAAATATTTGATTGAGATTAATTATAGTGATTATAATAAATTCCATAATATTATTGGAAGTCAATTAATTAAAATAGGTAAATATAATATTGGTAATGTAATAAAAATAAAATATCTAGGAACAATTATTTTAGAAAAAATATTAAGTGAGTCACTAGAAACTTATAGTGAAAAAAATTATGTTTTTATAAAATGATTATTTTATACTTTCTAATATTTTCAATAATTTCTTTTTCCTAAGCCTTTTAATATCTAAATTATCAATGGCTTCTGCTATTTGAGATGAAACTACAATATAATTTGCTTGCTCTCTTTGCGTTTTTATAAATGTGTTTCTTCTTCCCAAGTATGACCACATCCGCAAACGTGTTCATAATAAACTCTACCATAAGATATTCTACAAAATCTATTAATAGGTTTATTTTTAGGTCCACAAGTTCTTTGCATTTTTTTGGTGGAAAGTATATTTGTAGAGCCACATTTACTACATGCTTGTTTTTTCATAATAATTCATTCGCTAAATCTGCTAATTCTGATCTTTCGCCTTTTTCTAATGTCACGTGAGCATAAATTTGTTGATTCCTAAATTTATCAATTAGATTAGATAGTCCATTACTTTGGGCATCAAGATAAGGCGTATCAATTTGGTGTATATCACCAGTAAATACTATTTTTGTTCCTTCACCAGCTCTTGTAATAATTGTTTTGAATTCGTGTGGTGTTAAATTTTGTGATTCATCAATTATAAAAAGAACATTTGATATACTTCGGCCTCTAATATAAGCTAAAGGTGTTATAATTAATTTTTCTTCCTTAACACAATCAGCAATAAACTTATATTCTTTTTCTGATTCTTTATATTGACTTTGAATAAATTTAAGATTATCCCAAAGTGGTTCCATATAGGGTGAAATTTTAGCATTAGCATCTCCTGGTAAAAATCCTATTTCTCTATTGCTTAATGGCACAATTGGTCTAGCAAGATAAATTTGCTTAAATTCTTTTTTTTGTTGTAATGCTCCAGCCAATGCTAATAATGTTTTACCTGTACCAGCAACACCTTGTAATGAAACTAATTTTACATTTGGATTTAATAATGCATGAAGTGCAAATACCTGTTCTGAATTTCTTGGAGTTATTTTATAACACGTTTGTTTATCTATTCTTTCAATTTTTTGTTCTTTTGAATTAAAATATGCTAAAACAGATGAAGTTGTACTTTTAATAATTAAATATTGATTATTTTTAGTATCTTTAAGTCCCAATTCTTCAGCAGTACAAAAACCATTCTTATATATCTGATCAATCAAAGAAGTATCAACATTTTCAATTGTCATTTTACCAGTAAATAATTTTGAAGTATCTTCAACTTTTCCAGTTAAATAATCTTCAGCATTTAAATTTAATGATTTAGCTTTCAACCTTAAATTTACATCTTTAGTGACAAGTGTTATTTTTTTATCTGGATATTCTGACACTAATGTTAATGCTGCATTTAAAATATGATGATCAGGCTTATTTGATTGAAAAATTTTAACTGAATCTATTTCTGTTTGCTCAGAAGGCATCACGACCTTGAATTTACCTTTATTTTTATTTATAGTAATCCAATCAGTTAATGTGTTCTTTTTTGAAAGTTTATCAATCTCTCTAATAAATTCTCTTGCTTCATAATTAATAGTATCATTTCCTTTCTTGAATTCATCTAATTCTTCAAAAACTGTAATAGGTATTACTACATCATTATCTTCAAAATTGTAAATAGCTTTATGGTCGTAAAGTATTACAGACGTGTCCATTACAAAAATTTTATTGTTTTTTGTTTTACTCATTTTTATTATTTATTTTTTAGAAATTAGATGCCTCTGTTAATAAAACATCTAAATATTCTTTAGTGTAAAATTTCTCTTCACTTTTTATTATCTTAGATAGTGCATGAAACATGCCTGCTTCAGTCCATTCATTTATATATTCTGGCCCAATTTTTACTAAATATTCTAAGGCTTCTATTTTATTCATTATTTATTTTTTGTATTTTAAAAAGGTTTATCATTAAAATCACAAGTTTTAACATTCTTCATCAGCGTCAAAAAATTCCCATTTTTTTCCTGAATTTTTCATATTAGATTCTATTTTTGTGACTCTTCTTTTTTTTAAAAGTTTAACTTGGCTTAAACAAGATTCAAGTTTTTTATTCTCTGAACTTAATTGATAAAAATCAGATTTTAATGTTTCTAATTTTGATTCATACTCTTTAATATAAGAATGAAATGAATCAATTTTATCATCATCAATACATTCTGAATCTTCTAATATTTTTAGAATTTTTTGGTGTGTATTTTGAAAATGAGAATATAATTCTTCAATTTCATTTTTGAAATTCATTATATCATTATAATCTACATTTGCTTTCATTTTTTATATTTTTTAATAATTAGTTTCTTTTAATAGATTGTTTTCGTTCATATATTTTATATGTTACATCATATTCATTTTTCGGATCTTTGTTTCTAAATTCTTCCGAAATTAATTTCCATTTTCTTAAATCTAATTTAGGAAACGATGTATCACCATCAATAGTTGTATGAACAACTGTTAGATATATTTTGTCAGCATAATCTAAGAACAATTTATAAACCATTCCACCACCTATTATAAATGTTTCTTCTGTTTTTGTGTTTTTGGCTTGTAATAAGGATTCAACTACGCTACTTGCTGTGATAATATTTGGTGCTGTAAAATTTGGATCATCTGATAATACAATATTAGTTCTATTTGGGAGTGCGCCTTTTGGAAGGCTTTCAAATGTTTTCTGACCCATTATTACTGGTTTACTGTCAGTTATAGTTTTAAATCGTTTTAAATCATCACTTAATTTCCACAATAATTTATTATTCTTTCCAATCATCCAATTTTCTGAAACCGATACAATTATACTAATATCCATATATGAGTGTTTTTATTTTAATTCTATTTTTAAAAATTGTTTTTCTGGAAGAAACCCAATTTGTACAAATTCATATTTATCATTAAAATGAGTCAAAACTAGTCCTGGCTGTGTATCAATAGAATTTATTCTATATAAAAATAAATCTTTAACAGAATCATCAAATAAAACAGTTAATTGTAATTCTTCACAAATAGATTTTAATTCATATTTATTATAATTATCTTCTGATACTAATAAATTTGTAGCTTTACCAATTCTACCATTAGCCGCAATAAAAAAACGACCATTTTTAATTTTTATATAAAGTTTTTCATTATCACAATCTATCATAGAAAATTTTTTCAAAAAATTTTCTTCAACACGATTAGCCAAGTTAGATATATTTTCAACTAATAATTGTTTAATTTTAGTGTGATCAGTTTGTTGAATACACACATTTTTAGTAAAAACATCAAAAACTTTTTCATTAGTCTCATCAAAATCAACAAAAATTAACCCAGGAGTTTCAGAATCATATTCTTTAACATAAACATATTTTTTAAATTCTTCCATTTTTTTATATTTTATTTTTTACAAAGGAGTGTCCTCCAATTTTTTCAACTCTTCTTTCAATTTCTCAAGTTCTTCGTGTTTTTCAAACATAACTTTTTTCCACTTTTTACGGTCAGAGTACACTTCTCCCATTACTTGTGTTACAACGCCAACCTCTTTCTTAAAAACGGATCCATTGAGAGTTATAATATCACTAGGATCTATCATTATCTGATGCCCATTAAAAATAGAATAATCTTTACCTTTAACTTGCTGTCCTTTATATGAATCTGCAGAAATATTGAATTGGCGCATGGTAGTTGGATACAAGGATGCAAAATCAAAACAACAAGTCCAAGTTGCCATACCTCTTACTGGTTCTTTAACCCAGCCGCCTTTTATAGATGCAGAATCACTATCTCCATACTCATCTACGTGTTCATCTCTTACAAGTACAATATTCTTTTGATCTCTTAATTTCTCTCTTAATATTCCTTCGGTTAATGCAAGAGTTGAAATAGCATCTTTTACTTTAATTTTTCCAAGGACAGCCATACCATAAAGAATATCTACATATTTCATTTTGATATGAATTCTTTGTACAAGGCAACTATCCACTGCATTATAAAACACAAATTTCTTAAAATCTTCACGATGTAATCTAGTTAAATCTCCTTCATAATTAATTTTCTTAACTTCTTTACCTAAAACCTTTTCAGACACAAAATCTAATGATTGACTCTCTTTAACTTTAACTGAAGTGTCCCATTTAGAAAACAATTCCATATAATCAACAATAATTCTATGTGCTGGCATTTCAGCATAATCAATTTTATTGCCATATTTACCACCGCCACCACCATTAAAATTAAAAGGTTGATTCAATTTTCTTGTAAAAGAAGCAACTTCTGGATCTACGCCAATCTTTCTTGCTCTTGAAACTAAATAGACCCAATCATAGTCTCTAAAGTTCCAGCCGCTAATTACAGGCATCTTAGGAATCAATTTATTAAAGAAATTATACATTAAATCAAATTCATTTTTGTACTGAATATATTTGAACACATATTTAGTTTCAAATTTTTTAAAATGAATATTAATATCAGATTCAATAGATTCAATCTGATTTTGATCAAGTGATTCTGTTCCAATCACTAAAATTTTATTTTTATTTACAATTGATATACTTTGAATTGCGCCTTCTGCTAAATGAGGTTGAGGTTTACCTGATGTAAGTATCTCATTTTCTATATCGACGAAGAAAATATCTGGTTCATTATAATCATAAATTTCATCTCTTTCATCTTTTGGAAGATTATCTATAAAATCATAAATAGAATATTTATTTGGATATTTTGTATAAATTTCTTTTACAGATTTACCATCCCATGTTACAAATCGTCCAGACTTTTCAGGATCATCATCTCCTGTTGTAATGAATTTTGTTACCCTAGACCATGGTTTATATTTGAGTTTTATCGCTCCACTTTTATCGACGTATGAAATAATTAAATTGTTGTTCCTGTACTCAAAATCACATAACATGTGTAAATTATTATTTTTTTAATGCGATATTTATAGTCGTTTAGCATTTTAGACTTATATATTTTTATATATACATATAAAAGAAAAGTTTATGACAAATAAAGAAAAGTTTATTGAAAAGGCAGTTATTAAACATGATTATAAATATGATTATTCATTAGTTATATATGAAAATTCCAGAAAAAAGATTAAAATAATTTGCAAAGATCATGGTATATTTGAGCAAGAACCATCCAATCATCTGAGAGGTCAAGGATGCCCAATATGTGCAGGAGTTAAAAATTATACACAATTAGAATTTATTGAAAAAGCCAATAAAATTCACAATAGTTTATATGATTATAGTTTAGTTCAATATAAAAATAATAAAACTAATATTAAAATAATTTGTAAAAAACATGGTATATTTGAGTCAAGACCAGATAGACATCTAAATTCTAAATCAGGATGTCCAAAATGCGCAAACAATATATTATATACAAAAGAAGAATTTATTGAAAAGGCAAATAAGGTTCACAATAATAAATATAATTATTCTGAGGTTAACTATGAAACCGCATTAACAAAAATAAAAATAATTTGTCCAGATCATGGTACTTTTGAACAGAGACCAACAAATCATTTAAGAGGTGAAGGATGTATAAAATGCTCAGGTTGTCATCAATATACAAACAAAGAATTTATTCAAAAAGCAAATATTATTCATAACAATATATACGATTATTTATTAACAAATTACACTAATTCACAAGAAAAAATTAAAATTATTTGTAAAAAGCATGGAGAATTTGAACAAATGGCAAATTCTCATTTGCAAGGATTTGGATGTTCAAAGTGTTATAATGAAAAGAGAACATATAATACAGAAAAATTTATTGAATTATCAAAATTAAAACATGGTAACTTTTATGATTATAGTTTGGTAGAATATATTCATAGTAGGAAAAAAGTAAACATAATTTGTCCTATTCATGGAGAATTTGAGCAGCAAGGTGATTCTCATTTAAAAGGTTCAGGATGTCCAATATGTAACGCATCAAAAGGTGAAAAAGAAATAAGATTATTTTTAGAAAGGAATAATATAATTTTTAATACTCAACACACATTTGAAAATTGTAAAAACGAAAGATATTTACCATTTGATTTTTATATACCTATTATTAATACTTGTATAGAATTTGATGGATTACAACATTTCAAACCTATAGAATATTTTGGTGGTGAAAAAACATTAAAAATTACAAAGGCTCACGATAAAATCAAGACAGATTTCTGTATTAATAATAGCATAAAACTTATCAGAATAATGTATAATGAAAACATTTTAGATAAACTTAATTATCATCTTCATTTTTAGAAAAAAGAGACCTTGACTACTTAATATATAACTAAAATTAAATGTATATAAATGGCTAACGAAAAAGTTAATTTTTATGGTAAAGTGGCTAAAATGCCAAGAAATATAAAAGCAAAAAATGCTTATACTTTTCTTGAAAATATTAAAGTATCAAAAAAGAAATTATGGTATATTCTTATTGAAAAAGATGAGAATGAATTACAATGTATTAAATATAATAACAAAATGGGTGTCAACTTAAAAGAATTTGTTGAACAAGTAAAAGAATATCATAAAAAAGATAAAGAACTATTTGAATATATTAGTCAACTTACAATAGAAGGTAATGACAAATTTTCTATAGTTAGAAATATACCTGATATTGAAGTTAAACCTGGCAAAAAAATGATTACTTTTTTAACTGAAGAACTTATTCAATTATTATATAAATAATTTTTTATTATTTTATTAAAAAATTTCCAGTTGATATATTTTGACCATGTATATTCCAAATAATATTTTCATTATTATTCACTTTAATATGCTTCATTCCATTTTTTACCCAAAAACTACGCCAAATCATATCATCAAAATGGTAAATATTTTCTTCTTTTTTAATATTAATTATTATATCAAGGCATTTTCTATTAAAAGCATACGTCATAGGCATTTTATACATATCTGTTTCTGAACTATTACCTAAATTATTATAACCACCATGTTGTAATATTATTCCATTAAGTTGCCAATTTATTTGTGATGAAACAACATCAGCATCTGTAGTATTAAAAATATCCACAATAGTTTTTACATAATCTTTTTTATAAATATCATCATCGTCCATTTTAATAAAAATATCATAATCAAGATAATTAGGAACTGATTGTATTGCTAGTATATTATTAAAATGTGTATGGTTATTATCAGAATAAATAACCGATAAATTTTCATTTTGTAAATCATTAAAAACAATATCAAAATTTTTAGTTTTCATACTATTATCAGTTGTAATATTAACGCTATGAAAAGCAGTATAACTTTGGTTTAATACACTTAATATACATTGTCTAAGCATTAAAGGTCTCTTATAAGATGATGTAAAAATTATAACTTTTTTTTTCATTACTTTTTATTTTTTATTCAAAAATTTCGTGTTTAACTAATCGTACAGGTGGCATTCTATCTCTTTTATCCTGTAATTCTTGTTCATTATAACCATGTGCAGCACTACTTTCATGATATAAATGTAATGCTGGATATTCCAATCTACCAACACCTAATTTAGACAATATTCTTCTATTATAAAAATCATCATCTTCTCCACCCCAACCAACAAAACTATTCTTAAATCCATTATTTTTATAATATTGATCACTACTAATAAATCCAACACCACCAACATGTACATATTCGTGAGATTTTTCCAATAATTCAATATTTGTTTGCGGATTAAAATTTCCATGATTAATAAGTAAATCTGTTTGGGCTTTAGTTAAATAATACATAGTTTTATGAGCTACCAAATATTTATCATTTAATTCTTCTTGCATAGATTCAAAATTTATTAATAAATCTTTATGTGGCAAACAATCAGCATCAGCTAAAATAATATATTTGCATGTAGAAATATTATATGCTTCATTAAATAAAAATCCTCTACAAAATAATGCTTCTTCTGTATGAATAATTAAGTGTTTATTTACTAAATTAGATATAAAAGAAAAATCAGTTGTTGTATTTTGTTCAGCAATTATTATATTTGAATTTGGTATAAATTGTTTATAATACTTAATAGTATATATTAAATTATCAAATCTATTTTCATTTATCCTTTTGAATGTGAATAATATATCAACTTTATTTTTTAAAATTTCTATCATAATAATATAGTATTTTCAGCAGTTTTACATATTTCTTGCCAATAAAAATAAGATGCTTTTGTATCATCAATATCTAAATTTTTTCCATAAGGTAGTTGATTTATATATTCACCTTTATAAAACAATCTTGTAGATGAGTTTATAACACCAGAATTATGTAATATTGGATAAGTTTCAATATCAGATTTATCATTAGTACACCAACCAAAACCTAAACGCGGATCAACTACAATCTCATGATCAAAATACCATCCATTCCAAAGAAAGGACCACATTCCAGCTGTCCATTTTTGAATTGGATAATCTCCTTGATATTTTAATTTATATAATGGCTCTACCTCACAAAAATATTTATATAGTTTTATACTATCTTTTTCAACTTTATCCCAAAATTCAAAATTCGTATTTTTAACAATATATTGGGCACCACCTGAATGCTGATTCCTATATTTCGGCATTTCTTTATCAATTCCAACTATCTCACACATTTTTTCATAAATATCATTTCCTTTTTGTTGAATATAATCATAATTAATATATGAATTAGTATCGCTCAAATACCAAGAATCACCTTCTATCATATCATTAAATTGTGGTGGTCTTGTTAAAATTATATCGGAGTCATGTAAAAACAACACATCATCTAAAATTTCATGTATATGTTGCTTCATTAAATTAAAATAAATAGAAGGTATATATCCACAAGTATCACCTCTAGTATCATTATAAAAGAAAAATCTTACTGTATTATAATGAGCTTGCATTTTTCTCCAAATTTCTGGTACTTCATTATTATGAATAGAGCAAACTATATCAATCAAATTAGGATTTACCCCCATTCTTTTAAAATTATTAATAACAACTTCTACTTGCCAAGTATAATATGGAATAGCTGGTTGACAACAAACATATCTTAAATTTTTCATATTTTTCATATTTTTTTAAAAAAGAATATCTCTAAAATTTTCTTCAGTTTCTTTTATTTCTTTGATGTACATATATGTACAATTATCATCATTAGAATATAAATTTTTATTAAATGGTGAAACCTGATAAGTTATTTTACTAAAATGTGTCGCACTATCACCTGGAATACCAGCATTATGAAATATACTTGTTTCATTCCATTTTTTAATATTATCCACAGGCCAACAAAAATCCAACTCTTTATTTATCTTAATTTTATGTCCAAAATATAAACCATTCCATAATAATGACCACATATCAGATATCCAGCATTGTACACCAGTTGATTCGTTGGCTTTCATATGAACATATAATTTTTCACAATCATCATAAATCTTCTTGAAAAAATTAAAATCTATGCCTTTCATTAAATATTGAGCACCTCCAGCATTATTATCGTTAGCGGTTACTTCATCTGGCGATACACCTACAATATCACACATTTCATTGAATAATTTTTCACTTTTACTTTTAATAGCATTACTACCAACATATGAACGAGTATCAGATAAATGCCAATATTCATCATTTATCATATCTGTAAAATCTATTTTTTTTGTAAAAACAACATCAGGATCAGTCAAAAATACAGTCTCATCATTATATTCTGGATGTTCTATAAAAAATTTAATTAAAAGATGATGTCTTAATGAAACTGGATAAGTCGCACCTTGTCTTTCGTCTTTATAAATAAAAAATTTAGATTTTATTTTTTCACAATTCATTATTAATTGTAAAATAGGACTTGGATTTAATGATGATATTATATAAACAGTATCTTCATCATAACTATATTTCATAAAATTATTTATCTGAACTAGGCATTGCCATAAATAATAAGGGTGATCAAATGTTGCTATTAAAAATTTCATAAATTATAAATTATTTTATTTCAAAATCTATATCTAAAATCTTATTCTTTTCATAAAAAGTAACAAGTAGTTTATTTGTAAAATTATAAACAACCTCACCTGGCACACACCAAATAGTATAATTTTTACTCAACTTAATATCAGATATAACATGATATGATTTATTAGTAACAAAATCCTTAAAATCTACACTTAATTGAGGAGTATCTTCTATACCATTATATTCTATTATAAATTTATTATTATCTTTTTCATAATGTATAGTTATATTAGATTTATCTAATTTTATCACATCATCATATTGCTGTAGATTAAATTCTTGTATATTTTTAACTAATTCAGAACTAACTATTCTATCAATAACCATTTGAGGTGTTATATTAATAGTACATTCAAATTGTCTATCAGTATCTTTATGTTCTGGACACCAATTCCAATCACCTCTATCAAACATATGTTTATTAAAACAACCATGGCAAACGTTATAATTATGAACATTAATATTATTGGTTTGAAATTCACAAAAAGGATTAGAAAATCCTGAAATCATAACAACCTTCTTACCAATAGCCCAAGCTAACCAACTTAAGCCAGAACCAATACCAATAAAAAATTCACACCATTTCAACTCATTTATTCTATGTTCAATAGGAAAATCACCAGTTCTATCAATTACATTTTTAAGATTTGTTGCTTGCTTACTTATAACCATAACTTTATAACCTTGAGCATTTAACCAATCAACCAATATTTGCCAGCCTTTATTGCTATTTTTAGATGGATAATGCCAATGTTTAGTATTAGCAGTTGAGAATTGTGCGATACAAACATATTTTTCTTTAATTGGTCTAACACCCTCTACTATTTCTATTTTTGGTATTATTTCTTTATACTCTAAACCAAGTATATCACTAGCAGTTTTTTGTAATGGTATTTTTTTATAATCAACTGGATTTCTATTAGAATCAATTGGTTGGAACCAACCAATTAGATATTTAGCATATAAATTTTGTGGATTAGCCGATCCTGGTTGTAAAAAATTAATATTTGTATAAGTATTTATAAACCAATCGTTCCAAAACGTAACACAATAAACATTACAATCATGTTTTTGACGAAATTCTTCTACATATGGTATCCAAGCTAAAGTATCACCAATTGATTTACTCTCAAATTGAATTAAAACATTTTTACCTTTTAAATCAAATTTATGAGAAACAACTAATTGATCTTTATAACTAATATCAACTCTATATTCTTTATAACATTTATTAACAGTAGTACACCAAGTATTAGGATTTAATATAGTTTTGTAAACTAAATTACTTTTGTTATCAAAAATTTCTACATCAAAAGGCAACTTAGTTCTACCATGAAGTTCAACCCTAGCACCATCTGTAAAATTTACATCATATTCCAAATATTCTTCTTGTACCTGTTTTTGTGTTGTCAATATACTTTGATATTCATTTACCAAAAGATCCTTAAATGTAAGATTATCATCTATTTTTTTAATATTAAAATTATTTAATATTAATTCAACATCTTTATCTAAATTCATTGTAAGGTATTTTATATTTTTATAAGACTCATACATATCACCATATATCAATAAATTATTTAAATAAACTGGTAAATCATAAGATGTAGCTTCCTTTATTGCTAAAGGATTAAGTTCTAAAAGTGATGAATGTATAACTAAATCAGATGCTTGATAAAATAGATCAACATCACTTCTTTCTCCATAAATAAAACAATTATCTAATTTTTGTTCCATTAAAGGTAGCCAATAATCTTTAAAATTATCTGCTTGATTACCAACAAAATGAAAATGAATTTTATATTCTTGTAATTTTCTTGCAATATCAAAAATATATCCTTGATTTTTACCACTTGTAAATAACCCTACATTTAGAATATGAAAATACTCAGGATTAAAATTTAATTGTTTAATTGATTGACTTTTATTTTTTTCTAATTTTTCAATTGGATATTCAACAACAGCTGAAGGTATATTGTATCTACTATATTCTTTTTGAGAATAATTGGACATAAATATAAACTTATCAGGGAACCATATTTTTTGACTAACATCATAAGTTGAGGTATGGGTCGTTTCTATAATTTTATATGGTCTATCAGCTCTATATAGCCAATCTGCGTGTTCTTTTCTTATACCACCATAATTAAACATTTCTGGAATTTCTTCCATATGAATAATATCAGGATTTATTTTTTCTACAATTTCTTGAAAATGATTTCTAACTTCTTCAGTATCTCCCCAGATATTACCTAATGAAATAAAATTATTTCCTAAAATATTTTTTAATTTATCTCGTTGAACAACAAAACTCCAAGCAATTTGCCTATATTCTATAAGATATACTTCATGTTCTTTTATTAAATATTCAACTCTTTTTAATGAAACAGAAGGCATTCCTCCTGTAGATAAATGACTACAAATCAATAATATACGCATATTAATTAATTATTTTATTTTTTAAGATTTTAAATGATTCTTCTACAGTTTTATTAGTAGTGTCTAATTGTATATAGTTTTCAATCGGGGCTTCATATGTAGTTTGAAACATATTTTTACCTCTATCTTCTGTGGTATGAAGATAAATTTCTATCAAATCTTTACCTATTTTATTTTTAAAATATTCTCTTTGATCTATATATGGGGAAACAAGAGATACAATAACATTTTTATTTTTTGAATATAAATATTGTGCTAATTGTTGTGCAAGTTCAATATTTCTTCTTCTACCTTGTTCTGAATAATCTTTATTATTAAATAATTCCCTAATATCATCACCATCAATATGAAACCAATCTTGATATTCTTTTAAAAATTGAAGTGAAATTGCTGTTTTTCCAGCGCCAGATTGTCCTGTAAACCAAATAATTCTCATTCATACACATTATTTTTTGATAAAATATATATGAAATAATATTTAAAATGTTTTATCTATTTTATGACTCACTATTATCATATGCGTTATCTTCTGTTAAATAACGACAGGTATCATATAAATATGACGCAAATACAAAAAACATTCTATCATATGCTTGATTACAATCAATATCAGTTAAAAATTTTAAGGTATATGTATTATTTTTAGTATAAAGATAAATCACATTAATATTTGCATCTTTAGTAAACGACAAAATATCACTATATAATATAATTAACTGTGTATTAGTATATCCAGTGTAAATTGATTCTAAATAATTTATAATAAAAGAAGTAGAACCAGTACTAGTACCTGAACATACTACTTGATCTGTAATAATATCATTGTAATATAAATTTGTTATTGTGACTGCACTACTTGCTGGTGCTGGGATAGGTTCAGAAATATTTGCTTGTAAAACATCTAAAACAACATCATAATCTAATGGATTGTTTAAATATATTTTTGTTAATTTATTAGTAAGTGATCCATTTAGAAGAAGCAATCTACCAATTGGATATGTTACACCAGAATTACCTTCATAATAATATGTTATGTTATAAGAAGTACTTGGATCATAATAATAATAAGGATCAAAATCATCTTCATTTCCATTATCATAATTACCATTATATGTAACTTTTATTAATAAAAAAGTCACATTTTCTAATATACCATAATTTAAAAAATAATCCTGTGTATTTGCTGGTAGCACTATTCTTGAACGATAATGTGTATCATATGGAATGCCAAAATCTTCCAACCCAATTTTCATTCCAGTATCATTTGGACCATCCGAAGTTATAAAAGTATTCTTTCTATTACTTATATATCGTTTGGTCGAATTTAATAAACTATTAGTTACAATTCTTGTCATATCTTATATATAAAAAAATTAAGACACAATAAATATTCTTCTAGTTGCTGTAGTTGATGATAATAAAATATCAAAATTACTTGATTTTTTTGGATTTCTTAAAACTATATTAAACATAATTTAAATTTATTTTTTAACCTGCTGTTCCATTAGGACTTCGGCCAACATGGGTATCATCTTGTCTTGCGGCAATAAATAATGTATCAGTATTATCAATAAAAATTCCAGAAAATGTTCCGCCTGCAATTGTTTTTAGATCAAGAATATGCTCGTAATGGTCTGTTGTAATAATTCTAAAAACATCAATATCTATTCCACTACCATCACTCACATAGCCAGTACAAGTTCCAGAAACAACATAGGTTATTGCATTATATGTATAGTAATATCCACAATAAGAATATGTTAATGGATCAGTATCTAATCTATATTGTCTTGGCCGTTCTATATCTAATCTATCTGAATCTGGGTCTCCTACCCATCTCATATAAGCAGTTCTAGCAGCACCATATGCTGTATTAAGAGAGTTTACGTTATCTGTTCTACCTTGTCCATTATAAATCATTTGCCAACCTTGACCATACGATTCACCAGATAATATATCAGCTTGTAATGTTATAGCTTGATCTGTACCAACACCTGAAATATATGGAATGTATGTTAGAAATCCAGAAAGATAATAATAGTCTTCTGGTATTTGAGCAGCAACAGCAACTGTTGTTTGTGAAACTCTAGTTGCAGTTTGTCCACTTAGCACATATTGAAAACAAGTATGTGTATGAGCACCAACACCTAATGTATGCTTACCTGATGTATAATTAAGATATAAAACTCCTGATAAATTCCAACCAGATTGTGCAGTATTACTAAAAACTCTAATATTGTATAAATTTTTTCCTCTATTTAAAAATAAACCTTTTTTATTTTGACCATTTGCATCAATTCTATGAAATAATGAATATTGTCCAGCTTGTGTAGCTCCAGCAGTTATAGTATATACCGATGCTGTTGTTTGACCTGATGTAGAGCCAGTAACTTGAACACTCAAATTAAAACCACCAGAATCAGTAAAATATAAAGCAACTGCACTTTCTTTTATTGATATTATGTTTGGTTCTTCTATATAAATATTTCTTTCCCAAACAGCTTGATCAGTGGCTGTTGTTCCTCCAATAAAACCTGGAGTATCAATACCTCCAAGCATTAAACTATTATAAATTGTTGTACTACCAGTTGCATCATATTGATAAGTACAAACTATCAAACCTCCTGGTACTGTAAATCTACTTGTTAAAGATGTGACCATTTCTAAAGAATAATAAGATGATCCAGTTAAATTAAATGGTGTTAAATCATAAATTGATTTTAACCAACGTGCAGAATTTAAAGTAATTGGTGTACGCCAAAAATTAAAAGGTGTTCCACCATTAATTCTAGTTTGTCCTGAAAAAGCTGTAGTAGCATTCATAGCATCATTACTTTGTATTTCTAAATATGCTTGTCTGATTGTAACACCAATTTCAGGTAAATATGTACCCTTTAATGGTGGTATAGCTTGTGTTACACCACTACCTACAAATTGCCAAGATGTAGTTAAAAGTGATTTAGTTGATTCTACAGGTATTCTAATAGTTTTTATTTGTGTATTTGATGTTGATTCTTCGTATTGATAGGTTATAGTTATTTTTGCTGATAAATTAGCAAATGCTGGACCTGAACCTGTCCACGCAGTATACCAGTTCATTGCAGTTCCAGTCCAGTTTGAAGTAAAATAAGATGTAACATCTCTTGAAAATATCCACGACTCTTTCATTGATCCAGAGATAGCACTTGGACTCTGAAGAACACTACTTGATTCTGCTGCTACACCAAGTGAAAAACCAATAGTAGCGCCTGTTAATGATGCTACAGCAGAATTGTCGCCTGCTACAAAAACTTCCAACATACAAGACTTAAATGTTAAAGTTAATTCTGGTATAAAAATTTGAGTAGAACCAGTCAATACTTTTTTGGTTTGTGCTGCTAAAGTTGTAACATCTGTTTGTGTTGCAAATTCTATAGTTTTTAATCGTAATGCCATTTATTTTAAATTTTTAATTTTATATATTATTAATAGAAGGTTCAAATTAAGTTTTTTGATAAATTAAACTAACTGTAAGATACGTTACAGTTCCACTTTGAGCTGATGTTATTAATTTAATCCAAGATGCTGCCGTTATATTAGCATTTGCAAAACTACTAAAATTAATTCCAGTAGTAGTATTATTAATTGCAGTTGCAGATGATAATATATTTGTACCAGCAACAGAATTATCAGTACCATACGTTAATTGAATTGTAACTGATGGTGTTGTACCAGCAACTACAGCCTGAACTTGTTTTAGAGTCACCGCACTAAATGAGAAAAACATTGGTAAATTCTCAGATGCTGTTGGACTTTCAACAGTTATAGATTTTGTTTCAACCAAATTACCTGATGCGCCATTAGTTCCTGATGTGCCATTAGCGCCATTAGTTCCTGATGTACCATTAGTACCTGAAATTCCAACACCTGATGTACCATTTGTGCCTGATGTTCCGTTAGCGCCATTCGTGCCGTTATTTCCTGAGGTACCAGATGTACCATCTAATCCATTAACTCCAGATAATCCAGATGTGCCGGATGTGCCAACACCAGAACTACCTGATGTACCACTAGTTCCAACACCAGAACTACCTGATGTGCCGCTAGTTCCAACACCAGAACTACCTGATGTACCACTAGTTCCATTTAAACCATTCACACCAGAAAATCCAGAACTACCTGATGTGCCATTAGTTCCAATACCTGATGAACCTGATGTGCCATTAGTTCCAATACCTGATGAACCTGATGTGCCATTAGTTCCAATACCTGAGGAACCTGATGTACCATTAGTTCCTGAACTACCATTAGTTCCTGAACTACCGTTTGCTCCTGAACTACCATTTGTTCCTGAACTACCATTTGTTCCTGAACTACCATTTGTTCCTGAACTACCATTTGTTCCAATGCCTGATGAGCCTGATGTACCATTTGTTCCAGAAGTACCTGAGCTACCTGATGATCCAGAAGTACCATGAACACCAGAAGTACCATTTGTTCCTGAACTACCATTTGTTCCAGAAGTACCATTTATTCCAGAACTACCTGAACTACCATTAGTTCCAGAAGTACCATTTATTCCTGAACTACCTGAACTACCATTAGTTCCAGAAGTTCCATTTATTCCTGAACTACCTGAACTACCATTAGTTCCAGATGTACCATTAGTTCCAGTTGTTCCAGAAGTACCATTTATTCCAGAACTACCTGAACTACCATTAGTTCCAGAAGTACCATTTATTCCTGAACTACCTGAACTACCATTAGTTCCAGAAGTTCCATTTATTCCTGAACTACCTGAACTACCATTAGTTCCAGATGTTCCATTTATTCCTGAACTACCTGAACTACCATTTATTCCTGAACTACCTGAACTACCATTAGTTCCAGATGTACCATTAGTTCCAGATGTACCATTAGTTCCAGATGTACCATTTGTTCCAGAAGTACCATTTATTCCTGAACTACCTGAACTACCATTAGTTCCAGAAGTACCATTTATTCCTGAACTACCATTTGTTCCAGAAGTTCCTGACGTTCCATTTGTTCCTGAACTACCTGAACTACCATTAGTTCCAGATGTACCATTTATTCCTGAACTACCTGAACTACCATTAGTTCCAGAACTACCTGAACTACCATTTGTTCCTGAACTGCCTGAACTACCATTTGTTCCAGAACTACCATTTGTTCCTGACGTTCCATTTGTTCCTGACGTTCCATTTGTTCCAGAAGTTCCTGACGTTCCATTTGTTCCTGAACTACCTGAACTACCATTAGTACCAGACGTTCCTGAACTACCATTTGTTCCAGAAGTTCCTGACGTTCCATTTGTTCCTGAACTACCTGAACTACCATTTGTTCCTGAACTA
>Ga0302271_10001153_pt1 | contig 25843 bp, 19 predicted proteins | sample III_Bog_N1_1_FD_198767 | JGI IMG/M metagenome (GOLD analysis project Ga0302271, IMG submission 198767) | Peat permafrost microbial communities from Stordalen Mire near Abisko, Sweden - III_Bog_N1_1 | ecosystem: Environmental > Terrestrial > Soil > Wetlands > Peat | place: Sweden: Abisko... | reverse complement strand
ATATTACCAAGGATAATAAAAATCAATACTAAAAAAGACCTATAAAGATGATTCATATTCAATAGGTTTTAGCTAATTAAGTACATGAACTCGCCACAAGGATCTTGATGTCTCTGTAAATTTGCAATTTAGATATTGGTAATAGTAATTCAGGGCAGCTCTGAAGAAGTTGCAAGTACCCTATTTGATTATTAATTAGCGGGGGTAGAGATATCCGCCATGATATTATTTAGCACAAATTTGATATGTGTTTATAATTATCGTGCAAATTTACGACATAAATCCGAATATAGTATCAATATTAGAAATATTTGTTTATATTACATAATTAGAGTCATTTGATAAGTTGTCATTTCTGTTTTATCAACGTGATAAAATGTGATTTATTGTTTTTTAAACTGAAAAAAGGAGAGATAACAATTGCTTTATAAAGTTATCTCACCTTCAATATATCTGATTTTTTTGAGTATGGTTCTTTTCTATCTTGACAATAAAAATTTAAAGGCAACCCCAAAGTCAGTGGTTGACATAGGATAGGAGGTGGATATGAGCGGATTGCTCATATTGCGATCGTAAAACAGACGAATGTTGAGCATCGAACTAAACACATAGTCAGCTGATACTTTGATGGTAGTTGTTACGCCGCCATCCGTGGGTTGTACATTGTCTGTTTCTATATTGCGCATAAGGCTCTTGGTGTCACGTACTGTAAAGTCGCCCCTTATGGTAAGGTCGTTCTTTACTTTCGACTGTTTGTTTTTGAGTTTAAGAATCAAGTTGAAATCTTTAATCATATAGCCCAATCCAATCACATAGTCTTTAGACAATATTTCCATAATTTGGGCACTTGTAATATTTAGATTAACAGTGCGTTGACGTCTGTATTCAAACTTAGCAGACAGGCTGTTTTTGAGGGTAGCATCCAGTCCTACAAGCGGCGAAAAACTTTCGGTAAGCGATACAGAGCCCACATTGAATTGTGAAGAAGGAATCGGGTTGCCGGTAGTTACATCTTTGATGAATCCCACACTTCCGTTTGTGGCCCAATTGAGATAGGAGGTGTATGATGCCATTGTGTATTCGCAGGTGTATGCATGGTTTACCGTCAACGATTTCAAATATTTGGCCACGAGTGGAATGTTTGACAATCCGTCGAATGAGATTCTCCAGTTTGGAAGTGACTGCATAAGACTTGGAAATAACCCTAATCGATTGCTTGATACCGCCTTGCCGCTGTAAGCTGCCAAAAATGCAGGAATGAGTACATCGCCCGAATTGGCATTTACCCCTCCGTTTTTAGAATTATATGTTGCCCCTGCCAGAGCAGAGCCTTGCATGAAACCTGAAGATGGATAACGCTGATCGGTATATTTGTTTCCAATCATTTGTGCGACAATCGAGCGGTTGTTCTTGAAGGCACGATAGGTCTCCGAACTAAAATTGTTGGATGAATTGCCGGTGCTTTTGAAGAATGTTCCTACCGCTATATAGCTCATGTGAAAACTGCCGGTATAGGTGGTTGGCATATCTTTGTACATAAATTGTACTGAATTTTGATCAGCCTGAAACCATTTTTGTGCCAGTTCAATTTTGAATCCGGGCAGCGGTTCTAATGTGAGTCGAGCCTCAAAATCTTTGGTGGAGGCAAAAGTAGCAGGATTTACCACACTGTCATTTGTCACCAGCCATCCTTTGTTCAACGCTTTGCTCACGTAATCTTTATTGAAAAATCCAAAAGCGAAATCGGCTCCGGGAGCAGTAGATCCCATAAGACTTGATTGTCCCACCCAATTAGTGGTGCCCAAAAATCCGGGAAGAGTTAGGTTTTGAGAATGACGATAAGATATGCTTCCTCTGCGAACCATCATTAAGGTACGCGCTACATATTCTACAATTTTTTGGGATGTGCCTACATTATCAGGATCGAGCGAAGTAATTGAAAGTGTCGCCTTTACCCGTTTTGACAATGGGGCAACTTCAATTGTATTTGCATCAATTGTCTTATATTGTAAATTAACCATTTTCCCTGTGCTGTCTATTGCCGAAAACGTAATTTTTGGCGAATTCAGCCGGTGCGATATTCTTAGCGGCTTCTCTTTTTCAATGACCACATTTTGCTTATAATTGCGTGCTTTGAAAGGTGTTTTACGAGAGTTAGAGGCAAATTTCTTATTGATATTACTCAAAAAACGCACTTTGTTGTAGAGCATTTCAAAATTAAACTGTGCATCCGACTGAGTTTGTGCTGTACTGCTCACGGTATTACCTACATTCATCTTCGAAGTGGTAGTCACACCTGTTTGCCAGTCGTAATTAGCGGTGTATTGTACCTTTGCATTAATAAAATCCATGTAGGGCAACTTGTTGATAGGCAACGTGTAGCTTGCGGTAAACATTTGTTGATACAGCAATGGACGACCTAAGTTGGCAATACTGTGCTTGATGGAATCTTTCCAGACTTTGTATTCATCAGGAAACAAGGTTTTATCGACAGGCACATACGGTTCATCAATACGTGAGTTGGTGCTTGATGAAAATGTGAGCGAAAGTCCTTTGGTTATATCAAGTTTGGCATCAAGACGACGATCCCACAAGAAATCTTTACTGAACGAGAGTAAATCATATTTTGTGGTTGCAGTTCCTGCATTTAGAGCATCAAAATCACGTAGCTGCGATTGTGTATAAGTCCGTGTAATATTGGTATTGAATGCAAGAAGCGATGGCACAATATTTATATTGAAATCGCTTAGCAGTTTGAAAAACGGTGATTTAAATGCCTTCATGTTCTTCAGCGGTTCCCATGGTTTTGGCATTGCATTGAAGGTGTAACTGAACGAACCACGATAATCTTTTGTGTAACTGTAGATTACATCAGGACTCTTATCATCAGTATGATTGTATGCATAAGAGAATGAGAAGTTTGCCGGGTCGTAAAGTTGAGGAGTTTTACTTCTTATATCCACATGTGCATTCGTAATATTAAAGCTTGTGGTTTTATGTCTTGTCTGTGCATACGATAAAATGGAGTCGCGCGCGGCTTGTGTTAAAGCAGCTTTCAGGGCATCCGAAAGAAGAATATCTCCGTCCAACGGGTTATACTTAGGGCGAATAATTTCATTCGATACAGAAAAATAAACTGGAATATTCACCTTTGCTTTTTCGGAGAAAAATTTCCCCAATTGCATCGTGGTCGATAGGTTGTATTGATAGTCATTTTGCATGCTACGACCTGCAATATTCTGTTCAATGCTTCCAAAACCTGCCGTAACAAATTTTCCCGAAGCATTTACAGTTCCGAAATCCGACAGCGCTATCGCCACGTTGGCGGCACCTGCCCATCCTCCACTTTCTTCAAAATCATTCAGGTTGAATTCGTCAAACCATACTTCACCCGCTTTGATTGTGCGACCATTGTTGCGCACACCAATCATCATCGATTGCACATCGCCCAAACTTGGATTTCCTAAAACAGTCACTTTGTTTTTCACATACAAAGGGTCATAATATGAGTAAGGTGTTGTCAATGATACCGTTGAGTTTGTGCCTCGTTCTGAATTTCGTTTTAGTTTCAGTTTTGTGAGTGTGGCAAGTAGTACGTCAAATTCGTTTTCCGAAGGCCATACTGCTAAACGATCATTGTCATTGCTCTCCTGATAAGTTCCTTTGGCAGTCAATTTCAACGGAATTTCGTACTCATAATAGTTGTTTGTCAAATCGGAACCGATACGGATAAAGGCTGTTAATTCGTAATCTTTTAATCCGGTAATGTCATCAGCCAATTTCTCCGCGTGTGTAAACATGTGGATGCGTTTGTAGTTACGCATGTCAAAATTGGTGTTCTTATACACCGCACGTGCGTCTCCGGTTGCCAGATTATTTACACGCAACGAGAGCGATTGTTCATTCTCCTGACGAACCTGCGGTTGACTTGGATCGACCTGACGTGTAACACCCGGAGGCAGTACATAATTTACAGGAACGCGGTTTCCGTCTTCCTCAATATTCACTGCCAATACATCTAAATCGCCCGAAACTGATGGGGTAGTACTTCCGTAAAGTTTTTGCGTGTAACTACGCCATTCACCTCTCACCAAGCTCATTGTACCGAAACGAAGGAATGTAGAATCTTCAAAGTTGGTCATAAACATTCGCATAAAACGAATGGATTTGAAGTCACTAATAGAACCTATTTTCTTTTGGTAGTCGCGTACAGGTATTTTGAAGTGATACCATGTCAGATTACTTTGTTTCCCGTTTTTCAATGTCACTGTAGGAGTAATTTTGTCCACCAGATAATTGGTTCCCACTTGAAGATCGGCTCTCCGCAACGAAACTTTATATTGATAATAATTTTCGTATTGGTTCAGTGTATTATCCTGATTCAAATCTTCCACATCGGGTAATGAGGTGGCCGCCGACGAATAGTTGGATGTGCTGCCATCGTCGGTAGAGTTGCCTTCGGTGCCGTTGTAGTGTTTGTAACGATCAAGAATAGAGGCTTGTGCAGTGTTGTAAGCTTGGTTCCTGTAGTTGCGGAAATTATCTCCGGCAGGGTCATTCAATGGTGAGAACGGATCATTTTGCCAGTTGCGCAAAGTAGTAGCCGAAACCACCGTCTTTAACTGAGTTTCGTAGTTTTTGTAAGTAGGAAATGAAAATTCGTTGGCTGTGGTCAATCCATCGAGACCTACATCCTGATACTGACGGGCATTGCTGCTATTGTCAAATGCCAACACCGTAGATTGTAACGTGGGTACACGTCCCCAAACGGTGGTTGTGGTGTTGATTGTATCGCCGGTAGCAGATAATCCGTTTTCGAAGAATTTTTTCCCGTCTTTCAATACGTCTTCCGACAAATCTCCCAAATTGAAATAGAGATCGCCACCTGTATTTTTGTTCAATGAATCATTTACAAAAGGATCCATCATCCAAAAATCAACATATTCAATGTTGGCAGTTTCAAAATCGCTTGTTTCTAACTTCCGCATCATACCACCCCAACGTGTTTTAGGATCATTCAAACGTCCATTGGCGTTCATCCCTCTGCTGTATGTACCCGGAACCACATCCACATTATAGGGTCCACGTTCCGTTGGGTAGTACGAGAGGTTGAGTACCGGCAAATATGAAGTTGTGCCATAAAGCGACTGACGGTTAGGAAAAATTTCCTGCTCCAGTACCTGTCTTGTTAAGTTGTTGGATTGTAGGTTTTTATTGTTTCGTATATAGTCGGGTGTTAATGACGAAGAACCGGAAAATACGGTTTGATCGACCACAAACCAACTGAGCAAAGCCCTGTTTTTCCCGTAATCTGTATTGTTGTTCAATCTTGCTTCGGGAAACAATGCTGTTGTTGATAAATCGTAAGGTGTGCTTGCAAGAAACCAGTTATAGGGATAACTCAAATCAATGCTCGTTTTAGCTCCTTCAAAATCGTCAATAAATACCTCACCTTTTTTCGAAATAGAGTTTGGATGTCCGGCAATAAGTTGTGCAAATTCTGCATTCAAACTGATTGTGGATGGTTTTGTCAGATTGAGGAACGGAATTTTATCCAGCATATTGGTTAGCCATTGCGATTCCGTTCGGTACGATGTGTTAAGTCCCCAGATAGTATTCGAAATCGGGTCGCTACCGTATGCTACTTTTTGAGTGAGAGGTAGTTCCGAAAGGTGCATAATGGTCCCTCCCAATGAAAAATCTTTGCTGAAAGCATATTCTAAATGAGTTCCTACCAATGTTTTACGTTGCAAGTCAAACATTGATTGATTTTCAAGCTTCACATCAATATTAGTACCTGCCGACAAAATGCTTTGGTTCAATATGGTGACCGTACCCATAATGTAATCCACGCTATAGTCTTGATTTTCAACCAATGTTGTTCCACCGGCAGTAACCACTACCGAACCGCGGGGCACATTCATGGCATTCAGTTGTATTTGCGAACCGGATGTGCCCTTATATTCACCGGCTAAGCGGAATTTATTTTTTGCACTATACTGTTGTGCAGTTGTCAATGTTGAGTCATAGAGTACCTGATAGGTGTATTTTTGTGCAATTACAGGATTGCCTATTTTGGTTGCAAGGTAGCTCCCAAAAGGCTCACACACAGGGAAAATAATACATCCCTTATCCGATAATGCAGTATAGCCTTCTACATAGTCAAAGTTTCCATCGGGATGAGCCTCGTTTTTCGAATCGAGATTGTCAAGATTCATTACTTTGATAAGTTGTTGGCCTTTAATAGCACTCTCATTGATGTAAGCCACATTAATACCTGTGGAGTCGTTCTCATACATCACATTGAGTTTGAAGTTTTCTTTCTGCATTGATGTGGCTCCCAAATTGTACACGTTTTTCATCATCAACCTCCACAAAGGCAATGAGGGAGACAAATTGGTGTTTTTGAGGAGTTTCACCACTAAAGCTTTTGGCGTGGTAATCGGGTCTGTCGAAAATTCACCTACCTGATAGGTTTTCCCGCCTGCGGTATATTCGTAAGCAACCGCCAATACTTCGTCGGTATTCAACGAACTGCGCAACGATATGTATCCCAACGATTTATTAACAGTGTATTCGGTTACATCAAGTTTTCGGGCGCTTTCAACTTTTTCGTAGTCACGGCTCCCCACAATACCTAATCCGCCATATTGACCATCAAGAATAGTGTTGGCATTCTGAATATCCCGTATATTAGCAAGTGCAATTACTTCGTTGTAGAGTGTGTTGGTACCATTCGATGGATATTTAAGTGAAGGAGTTGTTACCCAATGGGAATTCATCAAATTGGATGACTCACCTAAATCGGTAAATGGCAATATGTTGCGTGCTTGAGTATAATCGCTTCGTTTGTTGGTTACCCACACTTCAATACGGTTAATAGTGATGCCCGAAGTGATATAAGGCAATTGGTTCATCCATCGGTCAAAGTTGTTGCGGAAATATTGAGATAAAAAGAAGTGGCGGTTGGCATCATATCGATCAACCTGAAGATTGAATTTTGTGGTTTGGGCACCTCCTTTGGAACTGACGGTCTTTGTTTGAGACTGTTGTTGAGAGGCAACTGCAACAATATTTAATTTTCCAAATTGTAGTTCAGTTTTAATACCAAAAAGTGCTGAACTTCCCGTAATTAAAGAACTATTGAGTGGAAGGCTCACATTCCCGGCTTCTATTTTTCGGATAAAATCATCGTCTTTGCCTGTGTAGGCCAATTTTATCATTTTCTGATCGAAATCAAAAGAAGCTTCGGTATTGTAATTCAGGTTGAAATTAACCTTGTCGCCTACTTTCCCATTGACATTCAGTTGAATTTTCTCGGTAAAATCAAAAGTTGGCGCAGGTCTCCGCATACGTGGAGGATAAATTGGATTGTCGATTGTATTTGAACGAACTCCAAAACCTAACTCGGTAGATCCTTGCATTTTAACCTGTACACCTCCGGGGCCGAACAGTTTATCTGCGGGGCCGAGGCTAAATTTCATATCGGTCAAAGAAAATTTTGAATCTTCACTTTTTTGCACCGAGTCGTTGCGTTGATGCCAATACTTTTGCATTGAATGCTGCATCGAGTAACTCTGATACTCATCACCTGTCATCGACAAAGGAGTCGTGATGTCCATGTTACCAATTCGGGTGTAAAAAAGATATTGTCCCGACACAGGGTCATAGACAACCGTAGATTTTACGTTGTCAGGATCTTTAAGATCCATCGGGTGTTTTAAATCTATTTCAGAGGTGTTACTTGCAGTAATTTTTTTTATCGGAAAAATTACAGAAGTATCTTTCTCATTTTCAGACTTTTGCTGCTGAGGAGACGTGCTCTGCGCTCTTTGAGAACTTTGTTGAACGCTCACTACCGGAAAAGCGGAAGCTGCAATAAAACAGAGAACAATAAAGAAGGGAAATATTTTTTTAATCACAAGAGGATTCTGTTTATTGAATCATGTAAAATTTTGACTTACAGCATTTTTAATGCCTTTTTTATAGCTTGTTCGATTGGCAGGGAAGTCGATTCAGCGAAAATTTTGTCAAGCACTTTGTTTACTTGCAATTGATGAAAACCAAGCATCACGAGCGCTGCTGCTGTCTCTGATTTAATCGAAGATGTATTTTCCTGCGATGTTGACAATTTTAAATCACCAGATATTCGTCCAACTTTATCTTTTAAATCAAGAATTATTCGTTGGGCAGTCTTCAGACCGATGCCTTTAATATTTTTGAATGCTGTTGAATTTTCGGTTATTATAATATATGCAATTTCAGATACCGAAAGCGATGAAAGCATCATTCGGGCTGTATTTGCCCCGACACCCGATACCGAAATCAATAGCAGAAACATCTCGCGTTCATCTTTGGAGTAGAATCCAAATAATGTGTGTGCATCTTCTCTAAGTAACTCATATATATATAATTGAGTTGACTCCTGATGTTCCAACAGTGAGTAAGTGATTAATGAAATATTAATCATGTAACCTATGCCTCCCACTTCTATGATGGTGGTAGTGGGTGATAAGTCTATTATTTTTCCTTTAATATATTCTATCATTGGCGGATTGCTTTTTTAGCATAAAAACAATGTGAATTATCTCTCCGTCAGTATAAAACGGTAAAAATGGGAGCATAGTACAGCTCGGCGACAAAAATAATGAATTTTTATGACAATTCGAGATTATTCGTGTGCATTTTGTTAAATCGAGATAACAAATTTGATGTGTTTAATTTTCAGATAGATAAATTTTGGTGTCAGGGCTATGTTATCGGTATGTAATTCGTTTGTATACTCTATTTTCCAAATAGATATGGGTGTTTATAATCAAAATTACCAAGTACTCTTCAGGATCAATACGGTAATTGATTTACAGCAATTTTTTCCTTTTAAAATAATACAAAATAAAGACTACTGTCAATACCATAAAGAGGATACAACCATAAAAGCCATAATGATGAAGCGATCCTGGCAAATAATTGAAATTCATGCCGTAAATACTTGCAATTAAGGTAGGTGGCATAAAAATTACCGTCAAAATGGTGAATATCTTTATGATTTGGTTTTGCTGCGTGTTTACAAGACCCATAAAGGTATCTTGAAGAAAGTCAAGCCTGTCGAAATTGAAACGGGTGTATTCAAATAACGAATTGATGTCTTTGATGATTATCGTCAATTTTGGTTTTAGCTCGTTTGGGAAAAGATTGCTTTTCAGCATATTAGAGACAACTCGTTGTTTATCGATAATGGCTTCGCGTATCGACATTGTTTTTTCCTGCAGATTTTTGATTGCAATAAGCACTTCGTCTTGAGCATCGGCATCCGATTTCAACGTGTTACTGAGTGCCGTAATTTCTTGCGTAGAATCTTCAATCATATCAGCATCAATTTCCACACGGGTCTCCAAAATTGCTACCAATACCTGATAACCATTGACGTAATTTTTGCTGTTGGCAAATAGTTTTTTAACCGTTTCATTAAACGATTTCAGATCGACATCGTGTACCGAAACCAAGATATTGTTCTTGAGAATAAATGATACGGCTTCTTGCACATAATTATCTAACAGAAATTTAGAGTTTGCCACAATAGTGTCTGATGTTTCTATATAGCGCGAACTTATCTCGATTTCTTCAATTTCTTCTTCTTCCTGAATGTAGATTTTCAAGAAATCTTCCATCTGATATTCAACTTCTTCGGCTACATCGTTGAGATCTATCCAAATAAAATTTGATAATGGGACTCTCTTCAATGTGTCGATATCTTTCGACAATTTGAGTCTTCCGTTTTCATGATAAAATAATCTGAGTTCTGACATGATAACAAACGGTTGAATGTGATTTGAATTCTATGTATTCGCTTTAAGGTCAAAATCTAAACAGTTGCACGTGAAGCTGCAACCCAATTTGTGAGTTCTACAAATGATGCCACATCCAATTGTTCTGCTCTTTTATCTAACAGTTTATGAGTCGCTTGAGGATCGTTGACTAAGCTTTTCAATGCATTTCTTAATGTTTTGCGCCGTTGATTAAATCCGGCTTTTACTACGGCAATAAAAAGTTTCTCATCACAATCGAGCTTTTGTATCGAATTGCGTTTCAGCCTGATAACTCCCGATTGAACCTTTGGCGGAGGGTCAAACACATCGGGTGAAACCGAAAAAAGATACTCCACATCATAGAATGCTTGCAGAAACACGCTCAGAATGCCGTAATGCTTGTTACCCGGAGGCGATGCCAAACGCTCGGCTACTTCCTTTTGTAACATGCCGGCTATGAGTGGAATACGGTTTTTATGTTCTAATGCTTTGAAAAATATTTGACTCGAAATATTGTATGGAAAATTGCCGATAATGCAAAATGGTTGACCTTCAAACAAATTGTCGATATTCATTGTCAGAAAATCACCTCCAATAAGCGAGAGGGCAGGGTAGTGCTTTCGCAAATAGCTTAATGATTCGGTATCTATTTCAATGGCAGTAAGTTGTACAAACGGTTCTTTAAGTAAAAACTGTGTCAATACGCCGGTTCCCGGACCTATTTCAAGCACATTGGTCGCTTCTTCCAACGGAAGACAAGTTGCAATTTGGTGGGCAATGGTCAAATCTTTTAGGAAATGCTGCCCTAAGTGTTTTTTTGGTTTTACAAAACTCATTCGATGACTTTTCGGGTTTGTCCAACGTTGCTAAATATGCTATTAAAATCGGCAGAAAAGCGTATATTTGTGCCCAAGTAAGGGAGTGCAAATTTACCTATAAATGATTGGATAACCTAAAGTTGCACCAAAAATCCATGTTTGTTTACAAAGCATATATTATGAGGAAGTTAGGCGGTTCAATTCGTAATCACATCATTCGATTCATCGATTTTTTTTACATTAAGCCTTTTCGAAAAATGGTGCCCGAATCACTTTTTCGCTATGCTTTTTGTGGTGCCGCAAATCTTGTCTTCGGTTGGGTGCTCTATTTTGTACTTTACAATTTTGTGTTCGAAAAGGAGATTGTTTACTTGCAGTATTTAGCAATGACGCCCCACATTGCAGCTTTCGTATTTTCCTTTCCTATCACATTTTCAACTGGTTTTCTGCTCGGCAAGTATGTTAGTTTTCAAGGTTCTGAATTACGTGGACGTGTTCAGTTGATACGTTATGGAATGGTGACAGCCACCAATATCTTGATAAATTACTTGGGGTTGAAACTCTTGGTGGAAGGCTTTGGCTTTTATCCTTCGCCATCAAATGTGATAATTTCCATCATTTGTACAGCTTTAAGTTATTTCTTGCAACGCCATTATACCTTTTCAAAGCGCAAGTCTTAATGACATAGCTGTTAAAATCAATTTTTTATGATTTCTATTCCTCGTTTAAAGCATACGCAATCTGATAATTTTTTTCTGCTTGCAGGTCCATGTGTTATTGAAGGCGAAGCCATGGCGTTGGCAATTGCTGAGCACATTGTAACTGTGTGCGACAGGCTTCAGATTCCCTTTGTGTTCAAAGGTTCGTACCGCAAAGCCAATCGTTCGCGAATTGATTCTTTTACCGGCATTGGTGACGAAAAAGCGTTGAAAATATTACGTAAAGTGGGTGAAGCGTTTGATATACCGGTGGTTACTGATATTCATACTGAACAAGAGGCAATACTTGCAGCCGAATATGTAGATGTGTTGCAAATTCCGGCATTTCTTTGTCGCCAGACAGAGTTACTGATTGCGGCTGCAAAAACTCAGAAATGGATTAATATCAAAAAAGGGCAATTTCTATCGCCTGATGCAATGCAATTTGCGGCACAAAAAGTGATTGATGCAGGAAATAACCAGGTTATGCTCACCGAGCGCGGAACCACATTCGGATATCAGGATTTAATCGTCGATTTCAGGTCAATACCTGTAATGCAACAAACCGGTCATCCCGTGATAATGGATGTTACACATTCATTGCAACAACCAAATCAAACTTCAGGTGTAACGGGTGGGCAACCGCGGATGATAGAGACTTTGGCGCGGGCTGCTGTAGCTGTGGGTGTAGACGGACTGTTTATTGAAACACATCCCGACCCTTCCAAAGCATTATCTGACGGAGCAAACATGCTGAATTTAAGTTTGTTGGAAGGATTGTTGGAGAAGTTGGTTGCACTGCGAAAAGTGCACTGATATGAAGGTAATGTGTTCGCTAAAGTAACACATCTCCGGCAAGAGTCATGATGAGAGTTACTACTCCCAGAATCATAATGATGGAACCGGTAATTATGTTTACCCATCTCAATCCTCTGACATTAAATTTGTTGCGAAATAGATTTACAAAACTTGTGAGGAAAAACCACCAGCAACATGCACCCAGTAAAATTGATGAAATTCCGATAACAGATTCGAGGAGCGAAGTTGCCTGATTGATGAAGTTGAACCGGGCATAAAGTGCCATTAACAGGACGATAATGAGTGGATTGGAAATGGTAAGTGCAAATGAGGTTCCAAAGTCCTGCATATAGCTTTCTTTTGCTTCCGAACTTTTAGCAAGTTGGCGCACAGGATTGCTGCGGTAGAGGTAAAACCCAAAACCCAACACAAAAATGCTTCCGAAAACCTGGAAAGCAAATTCATGAAGTTGTAAAAAATCAACTACAAAACTCATTCCAAATCCGGTAGCAATAGCATAAAGCAAGTCAGAGGCAGTTGCGCCAAGACCTGTCACAATGCCATAGTATTTGCCACGGTTCAGGGTTCGCTGAATGCACAAAACCCCAATAGGTCCCATGGGCGCTGACACGCAAATACCGATTATTATGCCTTTCCAAATCGTATCAAACATAGTGCAAATATCGGTAAATTTTTTACAAATTCCTGAATTCAGAGTGAAAATATATCATTTTTTTATGCATTATTTTCCTATTGCTATTATAATCAGGATGATATTCATTGGATATTAAATAAAGGTGTCAATGTACAATCATTTAATATAAATAATTGCTAAATAAATGTCAGATAGTATTATACGTGTAAAAAACGGATCAAAAAGCGAACAATATCAATCTTTAATTCAACAATTAAAAGCATTGATTGGAGATGAAACCGACTTGATTGCTAATATGGCGAACACAGCAGCAGCTATTAAGCAGTTTCTTGATGTCTTGTGGGTGGGTTTTTATATTGTGAGGGAAGATAAATTAGTTCTTGGTCCATTTCAAGGTCCGGTAGCGTGTACCCGAATTGCTTACGGAAAAGGCGTTTGCGGTACTGTCTGGAAGTTGGGCAACACATTGATAGTACCCGATGTGAAGCTGTTTCCGGGGCATATTGCATGTAGTTCTCTATCGCGCTCTGAAATTGTGGTGCCACTTTCTTTTAATGATAAGGTAGTTGCTGTTTTAGATATTGATAGTGAGCAAATTGCTGCTTTCGACGAAATTGATTCCTTATACTTAGAAAAAATTGTACAATTAATTCGCTTTGAATAAAGTTGTTGCATTTTGAGAGCCAATAGTGTACTAATAACACATATTATATTTCTTGGGCTATGTTTATAGCTTATTTAGATGCACGAATTGTTTTTTTTTGTATCTTTGCAGCTCGAAAGTGTGACTATAATGAAGAATTCTTTCCAAAAAAGATCCATATCTCAACGAATTACCGTTAAGGACTATCTGAAAGCGGTAAAAAAGGCAGATCGGGAAATACAATTGGAACAGCAAGTGGGTTGGACAGCCACTCATAAGGTTCATAAAAGCAGCAAGTTGTATGACCGAAAAGCTGTGAACAAGCACTTACCGGATGAAGAGTAATACTACTCTGAACGTTAAATATACTCAAAAAATCTATTTGAGGACTATTTTTTAATATCGCATTTCCCCTTAAATCTCTTATATGCAATAAATTACTAGTTTTAGTTTTCTTTATTTTCCTTTTCGTGTTCGTACACGGTATTTTTTAATTGCAAAAAAATCCGTACATTCGCAGCAACAAATTTAACTAACACTTATGAGCATCGACAAGAAAATAACTATCAAAGATATAGCCAAAAAGGCAGGTGTCTCGGCTGGTACCGTTGATCGCGTACTCCATAATAGAGGTGAAGTTTCCGAAAAAAGCAAGGAAAAAATTAAAGCAACTCTCAAAGATTTGCATTACGAACCGAATTTAATTGCAAGTTCACTTTCTGCGCGCAAAACTTATAAGATTATCACACTGATTCCATCTTTTCGCGAAGGCGAATATTGGGAGGAAGTAGATAAAGGACTCGATAGGGTAATTGCTGAAATAGCTAAATTTAATGTGTTTGTTGAAAAGCGCTATTTCAACCAGTTTGAGGCACAATCATTTTATTCGGAAGTTGATGCTCTCGAAAATGAAGATTTTCAAGGCTTGCTTCTTTCGCCAATTTTGCGCGACAAAAGTCTTGCTCTCTGTGCAAATATGAAACGCCGACATATTCCGGTCGTATTTATTGACTCACAAATTGAAAACGCGGAATATCTGGCTTATTTCGGTCAGCCTTCATTTCAGAGCGGCTATATAGGTGCAAAATCAGTGACAGCTCCTCTTCAAAAAGGGAAAAATATTGTGTTGTTTCGCACATTGCGCAAAGGATTTATCGGGGCAAACCAAACTCTGCAACGTCAAGAAGGATTTTTGTCGTATCTGAGCGAATATCGTCCTGACTGCTCAGTGATAAATGTGGAGTTGCAAGCCGGCAATACAGAAATGAATGAATGGTTGATGCGACAAGCATTCGACGAAAGAAATAATGTGGGCGCAGCTGTAATTTTTAATTCTACAGCATACAATATTGCCGCTTTTCTCGAAAGAGAGAAAATTGAAGATGTAATTTTGTTAGGTTACGATGCTTTGCATAAAAATATAGCGTATCTCAAACAAGGACGGATAGCTACAATTATTGCGCAACGTCCAGAATGTCAGACATATAATGGTGTGAAAGCTCTTTTCAACAGCATTGTGTTGAAGCAGGAGGTACAACGCATTAACTATATGCCTATTGACATTCTTGTGAAAGAAAATGCAGACTATTACGTAAACTACGAACAATATTGATTGCGGAAAATAATATAAAGAACTAATTTATAAATCATTAACAGTAATTTTTGCGTTGGGCAAAGGAAAATCAATTTTAAATGAAAGTTTTAAACAGGCAAAATGTTCAGGTTAATAAGTATCCTGAACGCATTATTCAATTTGGGGAAGGTAATTTCTTACGTGCTTTTATCGATTGGATAGTCTTTAACATGAATCAGAAAGCTGATTTCAACTCAAGTGTGGTGGTTGTTCAACCTTTACCTAATGGTATGGTTGATATGCTTAACGAACAGGATGGTTTATATCATGTAAATCTTCAGGGGCTTCAAGATGGAAAAGTAGTTGACTCTCTTCAACTTATTGATGTTATTTCCAGAGGATTAAACCCATACTCTCAGTTTGACAAATACATCAAGCTTGCTGAGCAACCCGAAATGCGTTTTGTTTTCTCCAATACTACCGAAGCCGGTATAGCTTTCGATGATAGTTGTAAGCTTGATGATGGTCCTGCAAGTTCATATCCCGGTAAGCTGACACAATTACTTTACCATCGTTTTAAAACTTTTAATGGAGCTGCTGATAAAGGGTTATTGATTTTTCCATGTGAGCTTATTTTTCACAATGGAACTGAATTGAAAAAGGCAATCAATCAATATATTGAATTGTGGAGCCTTGGTGCTGATTTCCAAAACTGGTTTGATACCGCCTGTGGTGTGTATTCTACTTTGGTTGACCGTATTGTGCCAGGTTATCCACGTGACAAAATAGCTGAAATTCTGGAGAAAATTCAATTAGAAGACAAATTGGTAGTTCAGGCAGAAATATTCCATTTGTTTGTGATTGAAGCTCCAAAAAGTGTTGCCAAAGAATTTCCTGCCGATAAAGCCGGACTGAATGTGTTATTTGTTTCGGACGAAAAACCATATCACGAACGTAAAGTTACCTTATTAAACGGACCTCACACGGTGTTGGCTCCGGTAGGTTATCTGTCAGGTCTCAATATTGTAAAAGAATGTCTTAGAGATGATGTAATTTCAAAATTCATTTATCTTGTAATGTACAAAGAATTGATTGCAACGCTTGATTTGCCCAAAAAGGATTTGCAAAAATTTGCGGACGATGTGTTGGAACGTTTCAACAATCCATTTGTACATCACTTTCTTACAAGCATTATGCTTAACTCATTCCCTAAATTCAAAACACGCGATTTACCGGGTTTGAAAAAATATTTAGAAAGAAAAGGAACACTTCCTGTAGGTCTTGTGTTGGGTCTGGCTGCCATAATTACTTATTACAAAGGCGGTAAACGTGGTAATCAGGATATTGTGCCAAATGATGACAAAGCTATTGTGGATTTGTTGAAAATACTGTGGAGCTTGAATGATATTGAAACAGTTGCAAAAGGAGTTCTTGCCGCAGAATTTATCTGGGATGAGAATCTGAATAATATTCCGGGATTAACCGAAAAATTGACATTCTATTTACGACTCATAGAAGAGTTTGGAATGAAAGAAGCTGTTAGAACGATTGTTTCAAAACGATTCAACTTAGCAGTGAATATGGATTTTGAACTCCCTAAATTCGAATAATATTTATTTGATTAGATGAAATGAAATATCTGAGAATAAACCCAGCTGATAATGTGGCGGTGGCTTTAGCTGAGCTTACCGAAGGTGAATCATTTGTGGTGGATGGTAGAACAATTGTTGTAAAACAAAATGTGCCAGCCGGACATAAAGTGGCATTGAAACCATTTGCAGTAAACGATTACATTGTAAAATACGGTTATTCCATCGGTCATGCCATTGTGGAAATTGCCGAAGGCGAATGGGTAAATGAGAAAAAAATTAAAACCAACCTCGACGGCTTGCTCAATTACGAGTATAGACCGAATTTGGTAACGCCTAAAATAGCTGACCGTCATTTAACCTTCAAAGGTTATCCGCGTAAAAACGGCGAAGTCGGTATCCGTAACGAAATTTGGATTATACCCACAGTGGGGTGTGTCAACGGCATTATCAATCACCTTGCCGAAGAGTTGCGTGCCGAAACCGGGAGTGAAGGGGTGGATGCGATTGTGGCTTTCCCGCACAACTACGGTTGTTCGCAGTTGGGGGATGACCATGAGAATACACGTAAAATTTTGCGCGACATGGTGCTTCATCCCAATGCAGGTGGCGTGTTGGTGGTGGGTTTGGGTTGCGAAAACAACCAACCGGCAGCTTTTCGTGAATTCTTAGGCGACTTTGACACCGAACGTGTACTCTTTATTGAAACCCAAAAGATTAATGGCGATGAAATTGAAGAGGGCATGAAACTCCTGCGTCAGCTTTACGAAAAAGCGCGTAAAGATATGCGTACCGATGTTCCGCTTGCGGCTCTGCGGGTAGGATTGAAATGCGGTGGTTCCGATGGATTTTCGGGTATTACGGCCAATCCGATGTTGGGCGTTTTTTCCGACTTTTTGGTAGCACAGGGTGGAACAACGGTACTGACCGAAGTTCCAGAAATGTTTGGCGCCGAAACCATTTTGATGAACCGTTGCGCCAATGCCGAATTGTTTGACAAGACAGTACATTTAGTCAACGATTTTAAAGATTATTTCATTCAAAATAAGCAACCTATATACGAAAATCCATCTCCTGGTAACAAAGCGGGAGGTATCTCTACTTTGGAAGAAAAATCGATGGGTTGTACGCAAAAGTGCGGCACTTCGATGGTGCTTGATGTGCTGAAATACGGTGACCGTATAAAGACACATGGTCTCAACTTATTGAGCGCCCCGGGCAATGACTTGGTGGCAAGTACAGCATTGGGTGCTGCCGGATGTCATATCGTGTTGTTTACCACTGGGCGCGGTACTCCGTTTGGGAGTTTTGTGCCCACCATGAAAATTTCGACCAACTCCACGCTTGCCGCTAACAAACCACTTTGGATTGATTTCAATGCAGGAGTATTGCTCGAAGGCGTTTCGATGGAGGCATTACTCGAACAATTTATCGAGTACATTGTAAAGGTTGCTAATGGTGAAAAAGTAAATACAGAGAAGAAGAACTTCCGTGAGATTTCAATATTCAAAACAGGAGTAACTTTGTAAGTGTTCGTTTGATAAATGATGGAAAGGCGCGACTGGATTTAACTCTTTGGTCGCGTTTTTTTTTGCTATAGAAACGATTAATCTTTTTTTATCGAACTTGCTATTTGTCTCCCTCCAAAAATAATCTTACCTTTGTATAACCTATCATATTGGTGATAAATATTTGTATTTAAGTAAAATATAACAGTGTAAATCTTGTTTTTATGTTCAAAACAAATCAGTATTTTGATGGAAAAGTAGTTTCCATTGCGTTGGAGTTGGCTGAAGGCACAGCCACGGTAGGAGTAATGGCTGCCGGAGAGTATGAATTTGGCACCTCAACAATCGAAATCATGACAATTGTATCAGGTCAGCTTATCGTTCAGTTGCCGGGTGAAACGGAGTGGAAAACGTATAAAAAATTTGAAAGTTTTGTGGTGCCCAAAGATGTAAAATTCAAAGTGAAAACCGCCGAAGATACTCCCTATTTATGTCTGTATAAATAAATACAGTATTCTCAAAAACTAAAAGACGGGTAAATCAATAATGGTTTATTCGTCTTTCTTATTGTATTTTTTCTGCAAATGCACTGAAAAATCATTGGTAGATAGCCTTTTTATAGTTGTAAACAAGCACAGATTTTCGTACCTTTGTAGGTCTTTATAAGCTATGAAAGTCTCTTGAAGAAAGCCTTTATAACCATTCAATCCACTAAGATTTATGTCACAACGAACCGAAATAGCCACTTTGGGCGAATTTGGCCTCATCGACCGCCTCACACAACCGTTTCAATTGAAGAATGCTTCTTCGCTCAAAGGAGTAGGTGACGATGCAGCCGTAATTGATGCAGGCGACCAAAAAACACTGGTCACTACCGATTTATTGCTCGAAGGTATTCATTTCGATTTGATTTATGTGCCGCTCAAACATTTGGGCTACAAAGCTGCCGTGGTGAACTTTTCTGACATTTATGCAATGAATGGCACACCTAAACAAATTACTGTCTCGTTGGGTGTTTCAAAGCGTTTTGCCGTTGAAGATTTGGAGGAATTTTATGCCGGAGTAAAATTGGCTTGCGACCATTACGGGGTCGATTTAGTGGGTGGCGATACTTCCGCATCACTTACAGGCTTAATCATATCAATTACCTGTATTGGTGAGGGCACTGAAAACACAATTGTGTATCGAAACTCAGCAAATGAAAATGATTTGCTCTGTGTTACAGGCGATTTGGGTGCGGCTTACATGGGCTTGCAATTGCTGGAACGTGAAAAGACCGTATTTACCGGTCAGGAAGATTTTCAGCCTGATTTTTCGGGCAAAGATTACTTGCTCGAACGTCAGCTAAAACCAGAAGCACGTAAAGATATTGTTGAGACATTGAAAGTTAAAAACATTGTACCCACCTCCATGATTGATATATCAGACGGTTTATCATCGGAGATACTGCATATTTGTACACAAAGCAAAAAGGGTTGCCGTATTTACGAAGATCGTCTGCCAATCGACTATCAAACGGCGGTTATGGCCGAAGAGTTCAATATGAACCTCGTCACTGTGGCACTTAACGGTGGTGAAGATTATGAACTCTTGTTTACCGTTCCCACAGCATTGCACGATGAGGTGAACGCCATGGAAGGCATCGCTATAATTGGCTATATTGCAAAAGAAGATTTGGGTTGTTGCTTAATCACCCGCGATGGACAAGAATTTCCCATTAAGGCTCAAGGCTGGAATATGAGTGATAATTAGGCTGTGCTAATACGAGAATGTGAAAATGGAATCTGAAGCAATTTTCTTGTAATGCAGATTCTGAAACCTGAAATTTGAAACCTTTGAAATTGAATAGATGAAATCTTTACAGGAATTGAAAATTGCGTTGGCGTCCGATCATGCCGGTTTTGAACGTAAAGGAGCAATTGCCGAATGGCTGGTTGACCAAGTGAGTGAATTGCATGACTTTGGGGCTGATAGTTCTGAAAGCAGTGATTATGCCGATTATGGACATCCATTGGCGCAAGCGGTTGAAAACGGAGAATATGATTTTGGTATCGCACTGTGTGGTAGTGGCAATGGTATTAATATGACAGTCAATAAACATGCCGGGATACGTGCGGCTCTTTGCTGGCTTCCCGAGTTGGCCGAATTGGCACGCAAGCACAACAATGCTAATGTGTTATCGCTTCCCGCACGCTTTATAACCGACGAAGAGGCCATTGAAATGGTAAAAATTTTCCTGACAACCGATTTTGAATACGGTCGGCATCAACGACGGATTGATAAAATACCGTGTTAATAAATTGAATAAACGGCATTCCATAAGGACAGGTCGCGACCTGTCCTTATCTTCAAGACTATCATTATGAAACCATTTGACGTATATCCTCTTTTCGATATTGAAATAGTAAAAGGTGACGGTTGTCGCACCTACGATGCACAGGGCAACGAATATCTTGACCTCTACGGTGGTCATGCGGTGATTTCGGTTGGTCATGGACATCCGCATTATGTGCAACGTGTTACCGAACAATTGAACAAGCTCGGATTTTATTCCAACTCGGTGCACAATAGTTTGCAAGAAGAACTTGCTGACAAATTGGGCAAAGCTTCCGGTTATGAAGATTACAGCTTGTTTATGATTAATACCGGTGCCGAAGCCAACGAAAACGCGCTGAAACTTGCTTCGTTTTACAATGGACGTGAGCGAATGATTTCGTATGGGAAGAGCTTTCACGGGCGCACCTCGGCTGCGGTACGTGTTACCGATAATGCCAAAATTGTGGCACCAATTAATAGTGGTATCGACGTGACTTTTCTACCATTGAACGATATTGAAGCAACTGCTGCCGAACTCAGAAAAGGTGATGTGTGTGCCGTCATTATTGAAGGAATTCAAGGGGTAGGGGGAATACGTATTCCGGACGATAGTTTTTTGCAACAGCTACGTGCTCTTTGCGATGAGACGGATACCGTATTGATTCTTGATGAAATACAGTCGGGTTACGGACGAAGCGGCAAGTTTTTTGCACATCAGTATGCCGGAATCCGTCCTGATTTGATAACCCTGGCCAAAGGTATGGGCAATGGTTTTCCGATTGGCGGAGTGTTGATTGCACCTAAATTCAAAGCTGTTCACGGACAGTTGGGAACCACTTTTGGAGGTAACCATCTGGCTTGTGCGGCAGCATTGGCCGTGTTGGAAATTATGCACGATGAATTGTTGGTGGAAAATGCGGCAAAAATTGGCGAGTATCTGCTTCAGGAATTGAAAAAATTCCCTCAGATGAAAGAAGTTCGTGGTCGTGGATTGATGATTGGCATGGAATTTGAGAACTCAGCTTCCGATATTCGCCGTCGATTGTTGTTTGAACAAAAAGTATTTACAGGTGCCAGCGGAACCAATGTAATACGCTTATTGCCTCCGCTTACACTTACGCAAGCCGATGCCGACTTATTTTTAGAACGTTTCAAAGCGGTATTGGCAGGATAAAAATCTGACTTTTCCTGTTTTGCAAATCGATTTTTGAGTACCTGTTTTTTCACACAAAATTAATATCTTAAATTGTTGGTATAAAAGAATGCGTTTTCACTTAAATTGATTGTTCATGTCTCTGATTATTAATGCATTACGAATTAGAGAAAAAATTCTGTAATTTACGGCAAAAACTCATTGAATTTACAAATAAAATAAGTACCTTTGCGGGACTTTTAATGAACCATTAAAACATTTATAAACATGATTAAAGTAGGTATTAACGGCTTTGGCCGTATCGGACGTTTGGTGTTCCGTGCAGCACAAGAAAGAAACGATGTTCAAATCGTTGCAGTAAATGACCCATTTATGGATATTGACTACATGGTTTACATGTTGCAATATGATACAGTACACGGCAGATTTCAAGGAACTGCAGAACACAAAGATGGCAAATTAGTTATCAACGGTAAAGAAATTCACTTTTTTGCTGAAAAAGACCCTGCTGCAATCGCTTGGGGTTCAGTAGGTGCTGACTACGTGGTAGAATCTACCGGCGTATTTACTACTATCGACAAAGCAAAAGCTCACATTGCCGGCGGTGCAAAAAAAGTAGTTATCTCTGCTCCTTCAGCTGATGCTCCTATGTTTGTTTGCGGTGTAAACTTGGAAAAATATACTAAAGACATGGACGTTGTTTCAAACGCTTCATGTACCACAAACTGTTTGGCTCCAATGGCCAAAGTTATCAACGACAATTTCGGTATTGTTGAAGGTTTGATGACTACAGTTCATGCTGCTACCAACACTCAAAAAACGGTAGATGCTCCTTCTTCAAAAGACTGGCGTGGTGGTCGTTCGATTTTGGGTAACATTATCCCTTCTTCGACCGGTGCTGCAAAAGCAGTAGGAAAAGTTATTCCTGCATTGAACGGCAAATTGACAGGCATGGCTTTCCGCGTACCGACAGCTGACGTTTCTGTAGTTGACTTAACAGTTCGTTTGGAAAAAGCAGCATCTTATGATGAAATCAAAGCTGCAATGAAATTGGCTTCTGAAACTACAATGAAAGGTATCCTCGGTTATACCGAAGATTCAGTTGTTTCTTCAGACTTTATCCACGAAACCCGTACTTCTGTATTTGATGCAGGTGCAGGTATTGCTCTTAACGGCAATTTCGTGAAATTGGTGAGCTGGTATGACAACGAATGGGGCTATTCAAACAAAGTACTTGATTTGATTGCTCACATGGATACTGTAAAATAAGGAAATTCCTCAAAAATATAGTGAAGCCGCTTCGAAAGAGGCGGCTTCTTCTTTTTTGGAGAAAATTGTAACTGACTAATCATAATATTTACCACACATCCCACCATTTATTGTCATTTTTAGTCCACTTTTTTTGACACATAAATCTCTGCCGGAAAAGATATTTTTAATGCAAGAATATTCATAAAAACCAGCAGAATATCGTACCTTTGCACCGCTTTTCGGTTCGGTTCTCCGGGCATTCTAAGTTTGAATACAAAATTCGCTCTATGATAAGAAATATCTTCTTTATTAGTCTTTTATTTGTGTTGATTGGATGCAAGCCAAATCATGATAAAGTGCTCGAAAAGATGATTCTTGGTGAATGGAAGGTTGTAAAGGTTATTGATATTAAAAAAACTAAGGATCCGAACGAACCACCGCCTCCGCCAATACTTTATAAAATAGAATATAATGGATATATTTTTAAACAAAATCATGTCTGTGAAGATAAGCTAAGCTATTGTAAATTTGTTGACAAAACGGATAAATATGCTTCAGGCATACTTTATTTAGGGAAAACAACGCAGTTTAAAATAGAAAACGATAGTCTTAAGATATTTAGTTTATCGTCCAATATGTGGAAGAGTAAAAAGATATTTAGCCTCACTCCCGATACATTAATTTTATTAAATAGTGATAGCACATTGGTGAAATATGTAAAGCCAGTATATCACGTTAATGAAAAATTGTCATTTGATAAAATTATAGTTTCATCTTCAGGTTGTTTTGGTTCTTGTTCGATTGGTGATATTATGATTGAAAAATCGGGGAAAGTGTATTACTATGGGGTAAAATTTAATACCATCAATGGATATTATACCTCTAATATTCCTTCAAGTAAGTATCAAGAAATTGAGTATGATTTCAAAAAATCGAATATAGATACATTGGCTACTTGGTATCACGCAAGTAGAACAGATGATGAGGAAATCTCGGTTACATTTATTAAAGATGGGAGGATTTACAAAACAATCAGCGATTACGGACATGAATCTCCACCTGATTTTTTTTGGGCTTATTGGCCAGTTCGTTTTTTATATCAACAACTCAAACTTGCTAAAATTCAAAAAGATATTAATGGGTACAAAAATCGATTTGTTGCTTTTGAAAATAAACAAGCGATTTGTAAATTGTCCGATTCAGAGAGCTTTTACCTAAATAATCTTCTGTTATTTCATTCAAAAACAACGCAAGAGAAATTTGAATCGAAATATAAAATCCAATATTGGCAAAACGACACTGAACAAACTATCTATACTGATGGTCGTTTCTTTAGAATAAAGAATAAAAATCAATCGATAACGCTTGATTTAGGATATAATTTCTTGGAAAAAAATGATTTAATCAAGAAGTTTATACCAAAACCCCAAAGCATGTCAATATGGGTGTTTTAAACTTAGAGCATTACATTCAATCTATCAATAACTAAACAAATAAGTATGAGCAACAAACAAAAATTGTTCTCCGAATTTCCTCCTGTCTCTACTCAGGAGTGGATGGACAAAGCCATTGCCGACCTCAAAGGGGCCGATTTTGAGAAAAAGCTGGTGTGGCGCACCAACGAAGGCTTCAACGTAAAACCGTTTTACCGCGAAGAAGACCTCGAAGGTCTGAAAACAACCGGAACACTGCCGGGTCATTTCCCTTATGTACGTGGAACTAAAGCCAACAATGACTGGTATGTACGCCAAAATATCGACGTGTGCAACGAATGCCTGGTGGCTGCCAATGCAAAAGCTGTTGATTTGCTGACAAAAGGTGTTACATCGCTTGGATTCACCATTGACCGTGAGGCTGTTTCGGCTGAGAATATCGCTACTTTACTCAAAGGCATTGACATTGAAACAGTGGAAATTAACTTCAAAACCTGCGCGAAAGCATCATTGAAGTTGGTGGAAATTTTTGCCGAATATGTAAAGACTTCCGGCAAAAACCCAACCAAGGTGTTTGGCTCAATCAACTTCGACCCGATTGGACGCCTTTTGGCTCGCGGCAAAGATTTGGATAACATGGTACAACGTTATGCCGACATTATTGCAGCCTCGGCTTCGTTGCCTAAGTTTCGCGCTATCGCCATCAACCCGGTGTATTTCAACAACGCAGGAGCTTACATTTATCAGGAATTAGGTTATGCACTGGCCTGGGGTAACGATGTACTGGCAAAGCTTGTTGAAACAGGCTTGTCGGCAGAGGTTGTTTCTAAAAATATCAAATTCAACTTTGGCATCAGTTCTAACTATTTCATGGAAATTGCCAAGTTTCGTGCAGCTCGCTTCTTGTGGGCAAATATCGTATTTGCGTATGGTGAGAAGTGCCCTCGTACTTGTTCCAACAATCAACCTGATGGATTGGAACGTTGTGGTGGCAAAATGTACATCCATGCCGAAACTTCGGAATGGAATTTGACCGTGTTTGATGCTCATGTAAACCTCTTGCGTACACAAACCGAATCGATGTCGGCTGTATTGGCAGGGGTGAATTCACTTACTGTGTTACCTTTCGATGCGGCTTACAAAGAGTCGGACGAAATTTCCGAACGTATTGCCCGCAATCAACAACTATTGCTTAAAGAAGAGAGTCATTTTGATAAAATAGTTGACCCCGCAGCCGGTTCTTATTATCTGGAAAACCTGACAGAAGGTCTTGTAAATGAAGCCTGGAAACTCTTCCTCATTGTGGAGGAAAAAGGCGGATTCCTCGCTGAAGTAGAAGCAGGCAACATTCAAACTGCCATCAATGCAACCAATGATGCACGTAGCAAAGCTATTTCAAGTCGTCGTGAAGTGTTGCTTGGCTCTAACCAATATCCTAACTTCGGAGAAGTAGCCGGTGACAAAATTGAAGCCGAATATGCTGCCGACTGCGATTGCAATGCCCATGAAGGTGCTACCACATTGAATTTCAAACGTGGTGCAAGCGATTTCGAAGCTCTTCGTCTGGCTACCGAAAAATCAGGTAAACGCCCCAAAGTGTTT
>Ga0302271_10001152_pt1 | contig 25846 bp, 8 predicted proteins | sample III_Bog_N1_1_FD_198767 | JGI IMG/M metagenome (GOLD analysis project Ga0302271, IMG submission 198767) | Peat permafrost microbial communities from Stordalen Mire near Abisko, Sweden - III_Bog_N1_1 | ecosystem: Environmental > Terrestrial > Soil > Wetlands > Peat | place: Sweden: Abisko... | reverse complement strand
AATGGATCCGGAGAAGGAATAGAGATTGAAAAATAACCTAGCGAAAAGACAACAAAATCACAGAAAGGGACATCAAAAGCGAATAAAAATGACTCCAAAGAAGAAAAGAGCAGCAATAAAGTCAAGGAAATCCATGATTAGCTTGATTAGATCTTGAAACGTAAGGGATCGCTCAATGATCGGCCTGATAAAGCTGATAAAAGTGATCCAAAGAATGACTCTTAGACTGCTGAGAAGATTCAAGAAGAGGAACAATAACTGTTAAAGCAACTTGAAGCACATAACAGTGTCTAAAACATCCTTGTAGGAGGAAGCAAGATCATTTATCGAAACGAAGATTCTTCTTATGAGTCTAGTAGCAGTGGTATTTCCTCAGGAAGTTCCTCAGAAGATGAAGGGAAGGATAATAAAATGGAAGAGGAAGATTGACAGAATTAGAATGAAGAGACAGGGAGAATATTGAGATTAAATTACTTAAGTTTCTGAGGGGGGAAGGGATATTGTTTTTAGATCATTTTCCTGTTGCTGATATCGGTATGTGTTTTTGTTGAAAAGATTGGTGAAAAAAGTTGATATTTTTATGGTTTGGGAAGAAAAGTGGAATAAAGATCTGGAAAGAATTGGAAGAAAGAGGCAGAAAAAAGTAGATACAAATATTCAAACAAAATCAACTGATTTCACCCCAAAAAGAAAATAGATTTCACACACACTCACATAACTCAACTCATGTTCATCATCTAGAATAAGCAAGAAGTCCAAAAGAAGACTTAAAAGAATAATCAAAAGTACTTCAAGGCATTAGTCAAGTCTGTTCTTGGTCTTGTGGCGCTTAAAGCTCTTGGAAATTACTTCAAACCTGAAACTGTGTTGGCTGCATAATGATCAGTGGTTCTGAATTTATTTATCTGCGATTGGACATTCATCATCATAATCAGAACTAAATTGAAGATAGGTATTGGGAGCAAACATGAAAACGAGTGTTTATGGTGATGCTATCGTTAAGCAAAGAACAATTTGTATTTGTGTATGATTTATGTGTTTTTTTCATAAGAATTGATTTAGTTTCCAGGCATTTATTCAGATTTCTTGGTTATTAAGGTGAAAATATTGGAAAAATGATGTGTGGTTGATGAGCTTGAAACCTAAAGAGAAGAGAAACACACAATCAAATAAAAACACATACAAACGGGAATCAAGAAAATAAAAGATATTATTTTGTTAGCGTTATTTGGGCTAAGACAACAGATATTTAAGTTATTTAGTAGAAAACAAGAGGTTTTTAAATATAAAATGAATTGCAAACCATGGAATGAATATTGACACCAACACAAACCTAAATCTATCTCTGAAATGAATGTTTTGGCATAAAAACAAAATATGACTTTTACACACATACACACACAAATGATAAACATAATTTTCAATATGAACAAAATCATTAATTTGTTTGAAAAGAAGAACTTTCTTTAAACACATAATTGATTTTTCTAATAATGACGCAACTTACTAGCTCAACTCATTCTCAAGATCAAAGTTACTTAACTACAAACTCTCTTTCATTTGATATTTTTTTGTCTCTTTAAACTCAATTAATACTTAAAGATAGCATACATTTTCCAGTTTTGAATTTTTTCACATCAGCAAGATGGATTTATTTAACCAATGGGAATTTAAACACAGTGAGATTCATTGATTCGCCAGATTTCACAGAACCATCTTCAGTGAATAAACTCACAAACGTCCAACCAATTTCCTCTAGTTTCATCTGACAATATAACAAAAATATGCTAGTTATGCACCTTTTCACTTGCATAATCTATTAAATCCTACAACAACAAAAAAGATTTTTACCTTTTTCTCTTCATGGATAACAATAATTAAATAGATTTTATGTAAGTCTGCTGGGAATTCTTTTGCAAGCTATGGTAGGTTTATCGAATCAAATTACCATGAATATTTCTCTAAATCCAAGGATTTTCTCTTAGGAATGTTAGGGAATGATTAAACTAATGTATTCTCTTGGAGGATATTACTACCATTGAAAATAGTTCCTTGAATTCTGATAGGATTGACAGTTTGCAAGTTGAGCAACTCAATTAGATTAACTTATAACTTGCTTGAACTTACACTTCCTTTTCCAAGAGAATTCTTATCAGATTATATTGAATCCTGATCGTCTTCAATGCTCAATTCTAGGACTTATTTTAGGATTTAACTTTTATTCCCAAATTTATTCAGAGTTATTTCAGCTTATCCCTTGATAAACTTCCCTTCTTTAGTCTACAATTTAACTTAGCCTTCCCCGAGATCACGGATGAATACAATCAATGTGACTTCACTTGTCAAACTGTCTTGAGAGATTCTAAATTAACTGCATATTTTATTGAATTATGCTGTTTTTTGTTTGTTACAAGTCAATACAGATAACTAATTACTGTCTTTAGCTAGTTAATGACCTTGATTGTCTAAAATAAAAGCCTAAGAGATATCAACAATATTGGATTAATAAGAATTACAATTGAAAGATTATCTACAATATAAAATAATAATATTATGATTTATTTACTTCATAAATAATAGAACTTGGTTTCCAGTTCTTCATAGATTTGATTTACACTGATACAATCGTGTCTTTTTTGTTTGTATTCTTTGAAGAAAGCATATCCCCTTGATCATCAATATGAGATCTCATTTATCGTTCAAGGCTAATGTCACTATTATTCCCATTATTCTCTTTATCATCATCCTAATCATCTTTTTCAGTTTTTTATATTTTCTTCTAAGACATCTACTAAAAGATCGAATGCTCCGTTTTCTGTGAAATACGTGAAAATAGTACAAATTCAAAGGAGAATATACCAACAAAATCTAACAAATTATCTAAAATTAATTTACAATATGATGAGCGCCTTATTTTAGACCTAAACTAGATGAAGAAGAAATAATCTTTTAAGATGAATCTAATTACCTAAATCAAGCAAAGAACCAAAATCATACATTTAGTCATCCATCTGATTATGAAAGGATTTTTACTTTGAAGATTAACTGAGTTGATTTTTTTTTTCAAGAATCTTTTTCATCGTATTGGAGACAGTAGTTACAATATGTGTATTAGATTTCTAATTCATACTTCTAATCGTATCATCATCTTTGTTTTTATCCTTACTCTTTTCTCTCTTGGATTTTATTTTCATAGATGTTTCAGAGAGACCTTAGAATGATTTATCTTGACTCTTTTATGTGGCTACTTCATCGTTGTCGTCTTCTGGTTGTTCTTTGATATAATCAATGGCTACTAATTCTTCAGGTTTTGGAATTGGTATGGGAATATTATCATTATCTTTAAGCGGGAGAATCTACCCAACTACAGGTTAAATTTTACTTGGGATTACTCCTTATTATTGAATTGGAGGATCATCTTGTGTAGGAGGTTTATTCTTATTCGTTATTCTCTAAGAAATCTAAGCAAATATATCATTTGATTCGACCAAAGCAGGTAGTTTTAGCAGATATCCCTTTGTTTTGGCAACTTTATTTTCTTTATTATCAATATTCTCTAAACTGCTGCCATTGCTAGTCGGCAGAAACTCTTATTTAACAACTTTGAGTCTATTTTTAATAATGTTCTGCTCATATTTTCTCATTTCTCCATCTTAGAATGTAGTCTTAATTATCCCTTTTTATTTAATATTCTCTTTCACAATTCCAGCAATTGCGATGTCTTCTTCGATGTTTTCAACATTCTTCTATCTCAAATGCAATGCTGGGATGATATAATCCTCGTATTTCAACTGAGAACCTAATATTAAGAATAAATCAAAGTTATTTTTCAATATTCTTTTTTGAGTATTTGCTTGATTTTTTGCTTACGAACGAGGTAATCATTCCCAAGATTTACTTCCAAGTACACAAAGCAATCGCTCATCTAAGGGAATCCAGTTTGAAAGATTGCATGCGGGATGTGATTTTTAGAGTATAATGGTAATTTGAATCCACCTTGAACGAGTTTCTTTTCGTCATCGAAGATTGTGTGCAACGTCCATCCCCAATTCTTACCGGTGGCTTGCTAAGTTAGAAAAAAATTGTTAAACAAAAATAATTTTCTTGGATAATATTATCTATTCTTCGCTTACATTCTTGCTGAATGTCTTGATATTGATGTAAAAGAATGTCTAAACTGTAGGATATATGTCCTTGAATGTTTCAGAATAGTTGATAACTGCTTTATTGAACTTCCAATTCAACGCGATCGTTGGGATGCTATTTGTTTACCTGTAGGTTTTGAGCTAATCACCTCTTCTGAAGAGACCATAATCGATGACTATTTTTTCAACATCATGCGGTAATTTTTCAGTAAAATGCATCTTCACTAAGAACCCATCAGATTCTGAGTAACTTGCTGAGTTACTTATGAGTTGATTTAGCTAAGAACTTTAACTCGAAGACTAAGTATTTCCATCTTAGTTCTATGCCAGCAGAGCAAGTCTTAATTATGCAACTACAGTTAAATGATCTACTTTTTACTCTTGTAGAGATGGTCGATTAGCTAGTAATTAAGCTTAATTCGTGAGATCTTCTTCTTAATGAGCTAGATAATCTAATAATTCTTTGTTTTTACTGCTAAAATGATCTTTAGTGAAATTCAAATGAGGGAAATATCTCATGTATTTCACGATGGACTGCTAAAAACGAGCATCCACATTACGTGGACTTATCATAGGAAGATCACTGTTAAAAGCAGATATACCTCCATTATTAAAAGGAGAGAAGAATTATCTGCTGGACATTGTTGGTTATGGTTATTCTCTATGAGTGTTATATGATAGCTACGATCGCTGTGCTCTGTCACTTAAAAATAAGATTTTTTAGGGCTAATTTGTGAATTACTCGTATTATTTTTAGTCATAAGTCCTCATATTGTTGTTTCCTAAACAATAAATAGAACAATTAGCTAAGAAATGGATTAATTCTTTCACAATTTACCAAAGATATTCTCTTCTCTGTTCCTGAGAGATCTTAATGGAGATTGGAAAAAGGGAGGATTCTATTGTTCTTTGCGTTAGGAAAGTTACTAGATTGATGAAGGGCTGGTCAAAATCTGTTGTTTTGTTCCACAAAATAGATCAAAAAAAGATGAATATATTTTAGCTAAACCAATATGAAAAATCAATAGGAGAAGCGAATAAATATCAGCTTAAAAAAGATAAAAAACGTAAAGAAATTCCTCAAGAGGATTACGTTCTAATTGGCAATCAAGCGAAAGGTAGAAGGAGAAGCAAAACTACCAGCAGCAGGATAAGCAGCAGTAGGAGAGGTAATATCTAGGTTTTTATATCCTCCTTCAAAAAATCACAATAGGCAATTCAAATAATGGCTCTGCGATACTTAGAATATGAGCGCAATGATATTTTTGACTTACTCTCTGTCATAACCTGAGACTGCAGATGTAACGGAGATGTTTGTTTATTGGAAAGATATCCAATTGGAGCATCATTTCTTCTCGAAGAAAATAGTGGAGTTAGTAATTCATTAATAGATAGCTAATCTCGCACGGAATATTTTCCAGCGCTTTAGTGATACATATGTTCACTGCTGTTTGTTTTCATATTTTGGGATGCTTTTTACATAAGAAAATCAGCAAAATATTAATGTTTTGATCTAATAATTAGCTGGAAAAAAAAAAGAAGGTATTTTCTTGAAATGTTCAATTTGATTGTCTAAAAACGAACTAAGATAGAATTGACTGCTTTTTCTCTGATTAATCTTAGAATTAATGATCCAGAGAGTGAATTAACTCAAAAATTCACAAAATAAAGCCTACTGTTTGGAATTACTAGTGCCCTTCAATTAAATGTTTTTCCTTTTTGTCTAGAATCTAATTCACAAACTAGATTCGAAGTAAATATCCAAAAAATTAATAATAGTTTTACATTTTCTCACAACTCCACAAATAATTAATTCATTCGCCCCAGCGAATCAAACAGTTCGAGGGAGGAGAAAGCCAGTAGATTTAACTAAAAATATTAATTAAAGTAATTCTCAAGGTGTAGGAAGTGTTAAAAAAGAATGAAGAATAACAAAGGAAAAGAATAAAATAAAATAAACTTAGATTTTAGATTTATTACATGGATAAATAGAGAAAAATAGGGAGAAAGAAGGAATTGTTCCTTGTTTTTATTTTAAAATATGCTTTTATTAACTAGATATCTTTCATTTCGATATAAAAGAATAGAGTTTCTGCTCTTGCTGTCTTTGGTATTTCTCGATCTCTTCTGCTCTTCGTAATATGGATTCTTTTTAGATAAGGGATCGATTCACTCGTGGGCTCTAATCGGTGAGGAGATACTGTTATTGTGGTTGTTGATTTGGTAAGAAATATCTACGATTTTTATTTCCTGGATGAGATAAATCAGTTAAGGAATTATTTATGTGTTTAGAAGGGCTTTAGAGAGATAATGCGGCGAATCTAGAGTCAAGGTACATTGGAGGAGGTTATTGAAGGTACTATTACTAAGCTGGCTATTCAGTTTCCCAGGAGAAACCAGAAGATTAGTTATTGTTATTCATAACATTCTTATTATTTTTGATTTTTCTTGGTATGATGATTTAACTGAAGAAAGCTGATAGCTTCTATGCTACAGTTAGATATTACATGTGTCCATCATACATTACAATAGCTAATTTCTCCAAGAATGCACTGAATTAATCGATCGAAAGTGGTAATGGAGATGTAGCTCTTGAATCAGGTCTGGAATTCTAAAATGAGCTGAAAACTTAGCTGATATCTTGAATACTCAGTTACATCAGCAATCCGTAGTCTTAAGCGAGCTATAACGCAGCTGTGTAAGGTAACCCTGGAACACCTGATGCCTAGCTGGAATAAGTATCGAAGAGTTCTTACTGGAGAGTTGACCATTCAGTTTGAGGGGGAAGTTGTTTATTAGGTAAAAGAACTCGATTTGTCTAACTGTTTCTGAGGGGATTTTAAGCTTAAGGGAATACGGATTATTATGGCTAATACTGCAGTCCTTGTCGTTGGATGTCACAAGACACACAAGCTGATTGGGTTAGACATCCAGGTTATTATTGATTTTAGAACTTGTATGTGTTGTTCTTCCCAGCAGTATTATCATTTTATCCTAATGAATGAGTGTGTTTCAAGGATAGACCTATTACTGGAGGGGTTGAACTCTTCGATGAAGATGATTTAGACGATAGTATCCCTGATGATCTTTGGGATAGACTAAGTTTATCCTTGTTATTTTTGACATTTTCAGAATATTCCTTGCTGTTTTATTTCTGCAATTAAATGGCTTCCAGAATATGTGGGTGATTCTGTTTCAGATAACCATCAGGGTTCTTAAGTAATGCTTCACCTTCGATTATCTATTTATTAAGCCATTGTGGTCGCTAATCAAGTGGTAATTCCTTGATATTTTCGTTTTGTAGTCCCATCAAGGAAAATTCAAATGTTGGATGAGATTGCTCCTTGAGTTCAAATTAAGCTGAATTTGGATCTTAATGGTAGTATCTTAGTAATCGCTCACCGAACAATGCAATCAACTTTATTGCCATGAGAATATAGTCAATTTCGTATTATTACAGAGTGAAAAATGTATCTAGTCTAACCCAACCAGGTTTAAGGTCTTCATTCCCTGATAGCATTGCGTTGACGATTTCGTTTGCTTTCTTCTCAGGGATGCCTAGCAGTAACACACCATAAGGACCTGCACAGCTGCAACCACTACGGACTTATATACCGAACACGTCATTCAAAACTATTTAAAGATTCAAGGTAAAAAATAATTAAATCAAGCAAGAAATCAAGAATTATTTACCTCTTGCAACGTAATTTGGATGAAAAAGTGTCTTTCCTTTGGAATCGGTGCTTGTACCAGGTCCATAGATGTTAAAGGAAAACACATCGAATCGTTTTTCAATATCGTGATCGCCGTAGATATGCACGTATCTTGGTGGCATCTACTCGGTTTCCTGGAATTCTACATTCATTGCTTGGATTTGATCAAAGAAATATTAAGCGTTTTCTTCTTCTCTTTGTAGGATAAAGTCAAGACCGATTTTGTCTTGCAACTCGAAAGTCAATGCAGCTCGATAGAATCCAATAGCGTTAGGAGTCCCAGGCATTTCTCTGGAAGTGGGATCACTGTCATACCAAGTGTGCTCATTTTTTAAGCCAATCACTGCTTTCACAGTGCCACCACCTAAGAAGAAAGAAAAAAAGCAAATTAAGAATGAAATTTAAGGGATTTTGAAGGTTGTTTGGTCATACCTGGGAAGCTTGGAGGGAGGGTGGAATCATATGCGGAGAGTTTGGCAATTAAAACACCAGTTGATTCTGAACCTCCAAGATGTTTATGTGGTGAAATACACACAAAGTCGATTTCATCACAGCCAGTTTCACTTAAATCTAGACGATTATGTGAGCAGAAGGCAGCACAATCAGCGATAAAAATCAACTGTTTTAGCAAGAATAATATTAGTAAAAATGTAAGGATTAAATGTTGTCTTTGTTTTTTTTACTTGATGCCCTTGTTTGAGATGATTCTGCTTGTAGCGTTTAATGATCTAATTGAGTCTGGTTAGGTCGGTACGCTGAGACGTGACATTAGAAGTAGCGCTGACGGAAACCACTTGGACTTCAAAGTGAGAGTTAAGAATCAACTGTTCTTCTAAGCTGTCTAGATTCATGTTGCCGTGATTATCTCCATCGATTTTGAGGAGATTGCAGCCTGAAATCTACCAAGGCAGGATATTCGAGTGGTGCTCGTATGGAGAAATGTACACATATGGGATCTTGGGGTTTTAGTCTTTAGGGATTCTAGGATTAGAGAGGGTTTCCTGATGAAGAAATCAAGGGAAAAAATATGGTTAGAAATGTAAAAGAAAAAAGAAGAAAGAATAATTAGTCATGTAAGGTAAGCCTTTTAAGGGGGGAGGGTGGGCGTTCTAGGTCAAAAAATGGTAAATCAATTAGCATTGCTTAATTAAAGCTTTGAGCTTTGAAGACTAAATCTAAAGAAGCCTTAAAAGGAAAAGATTCATAAATAAAATGGGAAGGGGGAGGGGGAGGAGAATATTTGTCTTAATTGAATACATCCTAAGAGTATTTTATCCATAAAAGAATATTTATAAAAGATATAATATGCAGCACTATTCTTTTATAATATTATCGGAAAAATCATACACATCACCCTCATCATTATCAAATGATTTGTCAGAAAACTTTAAAAGATGTCATTATTATTCGAGGGTTGCTAATTAACTCGCATCAATGAGCTCAACCAATGGGGAGAGGGGGATCACTCTCTCCGATATGAATAGTAGTAAAAGAAATATGATCTTTAGAAGAAGATATGAAAGTGGGGGAAGGAGGATATTTTTTAATTTCTGCTTGATGTAACCCAAAAAGATCCAAAAGATCTGGGGGATCAGGGGGATTTACTCAATTGAAATTTTATCTTTGGGAAGCAGTAAGACCCTTAATAAGCCAGAAAAGACGATTTTGGGTAGGTTGGTACAAAATTACAAGCTCATCTAAATTAGATTTAACTTTTATTATAAAAGTATTTTTTTCAGATGCTCAATAGAATCCTCTGTCAAGAAAAGGATAGATGACGTAAAATAGTTCGCCGCATAGGAAAATATGCAAGAGAACAAACTAGATCGTTGGATTTAGCATTGAATTCATAGTAAATGAAAAAGAGGATGGATAAGTTAAAAAATGGTTAAAATAAAAGATATCTATGAAAATAGCTCTTCAAATGAGGGGGATTGTGCTCGAGTTAAAGCTCAAGCTGAAAAATCCATTTTAAGGAATAGAATTTAGGTGTTAAGTGATTTGGATGTATTTGAAAAAAGTTAATAAAAATACATGCAAATTAATAAATAAATTATCTATTCAAAATATCAGATTATTGTATATTTTAATTAGTGACTGATGTAAGCCAAGTAGTGGGAAGGAATCATTTTCAGAATAAAAAAGAATAGGGGGAAATCTTTAATATCCATAAAAACCTGGGGAGAATGAGTGTATTTCCTCTAAATAAAAATTTATCTTGTGAAGCGAGTAAGAATATTTGCAAAAATTGAGCCAAATAATTTTGGAGGGTCCCCCCTAAATTAAGCCATCCCGAGGGGAGAAAGTCAAAACTAAAATATATTGTTGTACCTTAGTGGATATCTCAGCAATTCGAAGTATCTTTGTGAGTCTCTCAAATGCTCCTGTGGCACCATTTCCAGCAGGGACCGAGAAGTGTGTGTTCTTGGAAACTTTGAAGGATTTTAAAATCGACTTCTCAGCATAATGAAGGAGCTAAGTTGAGAAATATCCCATGAGGGATGTCTCAGTGTGGGAGTTAGCTATCATAGGCTTGATTTTCTGAGAAACAAGATTGTCAATCATTCGAAAGGGGCGACCTGTAGCTGTGTGATCAGCATAGACAGAGCATCGCTCACCGTAGGGAGTCTCAATCTGAATTCAATAAGGAGTAAAAAGTTAAGGAAAAATACTTCGATATTGTTTAGTAATTGTTTCATGTTTTGAATGAATAAAATAGAAATGGATTGTTCCTTACGATGGTAGAGTATCCAACAATGTTGCTGAGGATCTCCTCAATTGGCATGCCAGGCTGAATGTTTGATCGAGAGAGCATATTTTTGTTAGGAAAAGATGGAAGTTGATAGATGTGGGGAGGAGTTGATTAAATTAAGGTTGATTTCTTTTGTTTCTTGTGAAGTTGATTTGCAGTTTTTTTTTAATTTATTATTTCTTTTGAAGAATTATGCGATTATTTCAAGAATCAAATGCCAAAACTGAAGCATATATACCCAAAAAACTACCTTCTAATTCCCGCTAATTGTTGTTAAGTTCTCTTAGATCAGAGACAAAAAAGGAAGAAATAATGCGTCACTTCTAGATTAAAAATTGGAAAAATCAGTGATGTAGCGGACATTCAAATTTACAAACATTTCCTATTTTTTAAAGGACAAAAATGAAAAATAGGGCTCTATTCATATTCAAAAGCCGTTCGATTATGTTTAGTATGCCTTCTTCGCTATCTGAATTAATGGATAAACTATGAAAATAAAAGGAAAAGTTGAAAATTCTATGAAAAGATTGTTTCAAGCTATTTAAAATAGAAAAAAGGATGTTAAATCAAGTGGACTAACAATAGCCTAGAGATACAAAGAAGCACTTGGGATATGAATTTCTTTGAGAATTGTAAGCCTCTTGCAGATTTGGAGTATTCTGCGAAGAACACAATTTAGAAAAACAAATACAAAATGCAAGCATAAAACGAAACAAAGTGAAATGATATGATTTAAACTGAATTATTGAAATTTCGAATGAACAAAGTAAATTATTATAACTTATTTGAGTATGCAAGAGGGAGTAATGTGGAGGAAGGATTCAATTTGATTCATTCTTTATTGATTATTATTTGAAGGATGTAATTTCAAATGGAAAGAATAATAATCGAAAAGTGATCTAAGATATCAGTAAAGATCAAGTGATGAATGTATTTATTGGGGGATAGTTAAAAAAGCAATAATGAATATAATTGAAATAAATGAATTTAGTTAGTTCTACATAATAAATAATAAACCATAAAGAGCATTTTTCTGGGGGGCCAAAGTTAAAGGAATTAAAGATTGAATAAAGATATTTTGAAAGGATTCCCAAAGTTATTAATATTTGATTAGAGAAAAAAAGAAGGACGCAAACGAAAATATATTTACAAACACTTAGAGTTTAGAATGTCTGCTGAATTATTAGAGATAGTCAAAGCAAATCCATATTTTGAGATTTTAGAAACAGGAAAAGTAAGAAGGATAAGATAAAAAGAGGGAGATTTAAAACAATGAAAATGTTATGTATTTTAATAATTAATTGAAAATTATTCTAATTGAATTGTGTTGACATTAGCTGCGATGCAAGCTGACGAATCATGAAGTCGCACCAGATCTAGCGAAATACAATGAATATATTAATGTAACACACAACATAAATCTTGTTTTTGGAAGATAATCTTATTTATTTTTTATATATCTACTCAAAAGAGCAAAGGATATCAAAAAGCAATCGAGAAAGACTTTGATTTCAAGCAATTCCAACCACATATTACACCATTCAAAAGATAGGAAGAGTACTAAAAATCAATGATATTTAGGAATCTTTTAAGGATATTTATTGAAAAATATGTTTGGTTTGTTTAAATAGACATTTTTTATGGTGCAAGCTTACAAGAACTAAGGTTCCAAAAATGAAATAGGTTTTGTTAAGACACGTACAAGGCAAGAAATATCAAAGGCTACTTTCAAGTAATTCAGAGAGATGGTTGATTAGTAGAGATATTGAATTTTGATTATTTGTGTAATTTTTTACAGTTTTCGATGAGAAAAACAAGGAAAGATAAGAACGTAAGAAGATTACACTTTTCAAGTCAAAAGTGCTTTCAAAAGAAGAAGACGATGAGAAGTTTGATGGAGATTTTATAGATTAAATGCTCAATGAATTTGAAGAAGATGAGAAGCTTTAAGATAAAGAATTAGATGGAGAAGAAAGTTACTCAGAAGATTTATATGTCAAAGTGAATAAAAAAGCTAATGGAGAAGGTGATGATGATGAAGAAGAAGAAAAGGAAATAGATGAGGAAGCAGAAGAAGATGAAGATGAAGAGGAAGAGGGAATTAATGAGGAAGAAGAGGAAGAGAATGATGAAGAGAATGAAGGTGAAGAAAATGAAATTGTTACAGAAAAAATTCACAAAGTTAAAAAAGTTGAAGAATTAAGCTAAAATAACCAAGAGAAGAATAAGACAGTTCCTATTATTACCTAGAGTAAAGGAATCAAGAAGGATTTTAAGAAATAAGGAAAATTTAATTAGACAGATAGCAGCCATCCTAAAGGAAATAACAATAAACCAAATGGAAATAATTTCAAGAAGAACCATAAGTTTAACAAGAATAATACTAATAACAAACAGAATGGTAAAAATCATCATAATAAACACAATAATAACTTTTAGAAGAAAAATAATAATAACTCTAAATAAACTAAACCTTGAGTTATTTTATGAATTAATTGGATATATTGTATCAAGCTACTGCTTAATGTAGACAGATATTGTTGTTTCTAAAATTCGTTGTGCATATCAATGCATTTTGGGTTAAAAAATCAAAAGAAACTAATATTATTCTTTTATTCATATGATTATTTTATCTTTTTCTAATGTTTTATCTTGCAATTCTACACAACGCACTGATAAAAATATCAACAAATCATCAATTATTTTTATCCGCATTTTTCTTTTTATTAATTGTAAAATATACGGAGCTTCTTAACTTCTTTATCTTTATGATTTTTATCAAAATTTTAGTCTTGTAGTCTAATAAAGATGATTATCCCCCATTAGCACTTAGATTCCTCTGAGAAAACGAGTAGATTAACCTTGAGATCGAAGGGAGAATTGCCTGTCTGACTCCAAAAAGTTAATAATTTATTAATTATTTTTGTATTTATTTTTTGCTGAGAACTTTGAGATTTCTTCTTACTACTTATTAGTATCTTTGTATCTCTCTATCAGACAGATACTTTGACTTCCTTGACTTCAAATTATATCTTCGACAGCAGTTTTCTTGCTTTCTTAGGATCAAGTGGGAAATTAGCAACAAATGGTGGCTTATACAATAACTCATCAAAAGTGCCTTCAAAGAATATGTTATCCGCTGTGAATAAAGGATGAGCGTACCATCCATATTCCTCCTTTTTCCCTTTTGTCTAGATAATTTTTCAAAGTCAAGAAAATCAAATAAATCAGCCAAAAATAAAGAAATCCTAAACATGAATACCTTTTCATAGGATAATATAACAACTGCATACAGCTTAAAAAGCTCTTTCCCCCTTCTATCTTTGAGCATCTACACATTAAGTGCTGCTTCTAGCGTCTAATCTAACTAAGCAGTTTTCGCTTTGACATCTGGTTGAACATTCGTCTTTTATTCAAAAACAATTTTGTTTCCTTTGAAATCTATTGCAATGTCCTATCCCGTGTAGACTACAATATCAAACGTTAATGGATATTTCTCCCTGTAATTTGAAACCGAACTCGCTTCGATTTTAAACCCTTGACTGTTGTCATATGTCTTTTCTTCACGTTCCTGTAAAGAAATCTTGTATTCTATTGCATATTTCAGTGGAGTCAGCTTTTCTTTCGCTTTCTTGGAAAGAGTCTTCTCCTCTGATCGTTAGATCTCAAACCCAGATGGAAACATAGGAATCTCGAGCTGCCCAAGATGCTCATTTTTTTTATTTACCAAAACAAATTCAAACTGAATTATCGCTTTCGAGCTGTCATTTCCAGGGAGCTAGGACTTTAAGCAAAATAGATTCACTCTTAAATCCGTTTGATGACTAAACGCTATCGTATCTTTTTTCGTACTTGGTTAAGTTTCCAAGGTCTCGAATTCTTAGATGTTCTTACGGTCTAAATCCTTCAGGACCTTCCCATTCAACATGAATTTTATCTTTAAAACAAAAAACAAATTTTTTTATCAAGATCTGAATTTGCAGATGGACATGTCTTCTAGATTATCGGGGGTTTATTTACGAAACATCCGATGACATTTTTGGTTAGTGGGTAGTTTTTCAGCTAGAAGAGTTCAATCCGAATGAACTACTTCGGATTATCTAAAGTCATTTCTTCTTGAGATTTCCTGTATTACTGCATAAGAAGATCTGAATTATCAACTCGTCCTGCTCTCCTTTAAGCTGCTATCATGACAAGTTTCTTTTCCTCTTTTTACTTTTTCTTGGCTTGAATCTTCTGATTACCTGATATTTCCTGTTTATTTTAAGAAGTCATATTAACGCTCTCAAATATGAAACCACTTTGTTTTTGTGAAATTCTCTCCACTCTATTGAATCCTTTACGTATTTGATTTCAATAATAGACGTAGTTTTGGTGTGTCCAAGGAAAGGTGGCATGAGAAGGGGTGGATTAAATAATTGAAGATTGAATTTCCCTTCTTTCAGAATAATCCTGCTGTCTTCTACATCGAAGAGATCCACATCTGTCCACCCGATAAGCTTGTCATTGTGATTATACACACAATAGAACAAATAATATTCGTTTTCATGCTATTTCTCAGCACTCTGAACATTTTCATCGTAACCTGAGATATTCAGCTTATCGAAGTCAATTTTGAATGGATGTGCGAACTCACAACGTAGCTACTAACCTTCTCGACTGTTGATTAACACCATGTTAGAATTTACCGTGGTTTTGTTGTCTTCATCGATGATTATCTGTTTTTGGGTAGATTTTAAGGTTGATAAAATTATCCAAAATATAGAAAAAACTTAATTACCTTATCAAACTTCATAAAGACCCCTTTGACTTTCAGAAAGTCTGTAGTAGCGAAGAATACATTGTTAAACCCTGTAATAGAGAACTCAAACCCTTTACGATCATCATTATTCGCCTTCTGCTTGTTTCGTATGTCTTTCAATCTGAGAACAAAAAATAATTCGGACATATTTATGAGGTATTGTATATTGAATTATCAACCCAAAAACCACTACAAATCTTGAATTACGATGGAATATCATCTCCTGGGTTTGACGACGATAATGATGAACGACTCATATCTAACGGTGCTTCTAGAACCACTTCTTAACATTCTTTGATAATCGCTTCAAATGTTAATTACGCTTATTCTTATTTTGCTCTTCTTGCAATACCATAATGAGGCGTATCATCAGCTGAAGTGAAAATAGCTAATGCATCAGGCTAATATAATATCTCTTCTCTCGGCGGTTTTTAATGTAGCGGTGGAACATAATAATCACTCTCAAAATCAAAATGCTATTTGCTGAGCTCAAATGCTTGATTCGATGTCTACAGATTAATATAAACAAAGCAATTATCTGTTAGATATCGTAATCCATTTTGGAATAAACTATGTGGTTTCATTTCTTTCGGATAAAAAGGTATTTTATATTTTCCAGGAAGAAAATGACCTCGACTGTCAAATACATCGAGAATCGACCACCCGTATTTTGTCACTTTCTCTTCAGTATCGTTTAGTATCCATAGATCTAAGTATAATACGGCGTTCTCCTTCGACAAAAGATGCTTAATGACATGATGCTCATTGATCAATGCAACTTATCGAGCTGAAATACCATCTTTTAAATCCTTTCAACGAAAAAATATTTATAATCTCAAATAATATCTCCAGTAATCTTTTTACAAGATAATTTGGGTTGTGCGTGTAGATATCAGCAGTGCTTCTGTATGTAAAAAATGTACTTTCTTTCTTGAATATCCCATAGTTTATTTTAATTCTTTTGGCATTCTTGGGTACAACCTTCACAATATCCCAGTTTATATGAAATACTTGTTCGCTGTCAAACGGATCAAGTTGTAACTCCTTCTATGGTCGGAATGGATTCTAATAATGCAATATAAACAAAAAAAAGAGATTAATCTAGACAATTCGGTATCCCTTCCTCACCTGATTCTACCTTCTATTCGATGAATTGCAGCATTTGTTTCAGAAGTTCCATTTATTTCTGCTTCTCTGCGTACTCTACTGATCCATGCGAGAACATTGTCGCCTGCAAGCTTGCATCGTTTTAGAGTGACTTTAAGTACGCTACTATCTATCTCTCTGATCCTACTTCGTTTTCCTGTAGGAGATTCATCATATTATTAGAATACGGTGATTTATTGAAAAACTTCTGAAGCTGCAATAAATGCTGATTCTTGAGTTCTTCCATTGTTGGGAGCTTCTCGTTGAGCAGGCGGTAATCCTTCAATTATTCGAAAGGCATCTCTCTTGCAAGCGATTTACGTGTCTCCCAAAGTTAAGACTAAGAATAACTCTTTTAAGGTTATGGTTAGGGTGTCTGATAAACCAGTAAATCTCGAGGGTTAGTAGGGACAATTCCACCATTGGATAGATACTATGTCTTTGGACGCTCTATTTAATGATAAAACACATCTTCTTGCTGCTTAAGATCTCTACGATCTACAAGAAGCTTGTTAAGTTTCTCTCTCTTGCGGATGTCTGCTTCTTTCAGCATGAGATCCTATCTCTGGAATTACTGAAGTTTATTCTCGAGTTTGAATACATCTTTGTAGTATTCTCTCTTGTAGTTATCTTACCCGAAAAACAGATTCTACACTCTCTTTTCTTCTTCATTTTCGATCGCTTTCAGCTAGAATTGTCTCTCTTAAAGCTTCTTTAGGACATTCTCTGAGAGACTCCCATAATCCATTTTAACTTTAGAAGCAAACAGAAATATTATTTGTATTATTGTTTGTTTCTGCTTTCCCTCTCTTCTAAATCTGATGAAGATTAATAGTAAATTAAGAGAATCGCAACTTTTAATCCCAAAAAGAAAATCATAAACACGCACACACTCACGCATATCATACCAACAAACCATTGACTAAACCTATTCTCTTCCTGCTATTATTCTCTTCACAGCTTTGAGAAAAACACTTTATCATCTAAACGACATTCTGTGACAGAGAATTCAATTTTCGTTGATATTCGTTTTATTTTAGAAATATTACTGCTATTATTTGTAATTTCCATGATTCTTGGAGGTGGCAGTAATTATTACTTGGAAGTCCCAGCGATTAAAGTCTTAGAGGTATCATTCTTGAACAGCTAATAAGGAACCCATCCAAGAAGAATTTCCTGTCCGTTTGCAATTGAAAATATCGAAATTATTAAGAACACCATGTGGATATCTAATTTATGTTCGAATCTGATTCTGTCAAGATTTAAAGGAAACAGAACAGTTGTTTTCAGTTAAGTCGAGGATGCTTTGGGATTAATTAGAACACCTTCTGGAAAACGATACAAAGCTGATGAAGAATTACTGTTTTCAACAAGTATTTTCCCTAATATCGATACCTCCACATTTATTCCTACTTATTCTACTCCTTTATGCTCTGAGAGTACCATTAATTAAACTGCTAATCCTCGGTAGGAACTGAACATCTTTGGAATCGACTCAGCTTTCCCATAATTAAAATTCACTTCCAAATCAACGAAAACTGGTATGCCCTTGCTAGTGTTGTTAATTACTTAAACATCATTAAATTTCCCTTGCTTTACTCTCCATTCTCCATTTTCATCTTATTGAGTCATCGGAAGTGTTCCTATTCCTAATAGCACTGGTTTCTTTGTGCCAATTTACGTCAACAAATCAATTTCCATTGAAATACCTTCTGGTTTCCGCCCTAACCATTTTAGAATCTCCCTTATTGACAAATCAAACTTCATTTTAGATAAAACTGAGAAATCCTAAGGGCTCTTGATTTCATCGATAACTAACTGCCCTAAGGCATCTTCAAGACCATTTTATCTATTTTCTATTTCCAATCTCTCAACACCTTATTTTAGTCTCACCTAAAAAAACACAAAATATTTCAATTTACTTTCAATTCACACATTAATCTTCCATATTTTCTTGATTCTTTACAACGTAAAGTAGATTCTAATCGCTTTTGAGAAGTACATTCCTAACACCAGTGATAGATAAATCTAAAATAGGATCTTGAATCTGAGGTAATCTCTGCTGCGCTTTCTTAATCGATGAAGAAGAATATCCTGCAATGCAAATTGACTAGAAAATTCAATCAAACATATCAATTTGTTTTCTAATAAAAGATCATTTACAAATATTCTTTTACATATTCAAATAGCACATCAGATTCCAAGACTGTTCCATGATTTTACACCATCAATCTAGCTTTGAAAGCACCATCATTTATCTCAATTTGATTATTCTCCGTTATTTTTAGCAAACTATGCAATACAAACCCAACTGGATTGCCTTATGAATCTGTGATGTGTATATAAAATTGCAAAGAATTCACTGGAATAGCTTGTGCTAAAATATCCTTATTGATATCAATCTTCAACGGGAGATTCTACTCGAAATCAATAGTGAAGACATCTGACACTCGATTCAGAAGGAATTTCACAGTATCGTTAGTTTCTGCAATGACTGCATGGTTAATCGAAGATATTATGAATAATCTCACATTTAGCAGCAATGGATCGATGTATTACTCTAAATTATTCAGAGATAAAAACCTAAATTATAACATTTTCCTAGATTATAATAACCCTTGAGATAATGGTTAAGGTTATGTCCTCTATTGTGTAGTTAGCTCATCGAATTACCTTGGGAGTCCTAGCTAGTAAGTTGCTTTAAGATTCTTAACACTTTGAGCTACTGAAAATGGTTGGATATAATGGGAATGATGGAATTCTCCTGAATCTTTTTATATTTATAACTGCCTTTCCTCCAAGATCTCAATGCACTCTAAATCTTAAGCACTCAGCTATTTGAAGCTCTTTGGATCGTTTAGGTGTTTATCACTGTTGTTGTTGCTGCTCTGATTAAAACCACTACTTTCCCCTTAATCTCTATCATCATAACCATCTTCTACAATTTCATCTTCATTTCCTTCAAATTTATTGTTATTCCAAACATCTTAGCTATTATATGGTACTTTAATATTGTTCCTCTAAGGTTCCTATGCACCTTTTTGATTATTATTGTTATTAGTTTTCTTAAAATTCCCTTAGTTTCTCTTCATTTCACCTATTCTTTCCATATCATCCAATAACACATTTTCTTCGCCTTCAGAAAGGAAACTGGACAACGGGTTCTATGGAATGGATGGAATTGACTCGAATTATGGGTTATATTTGCTTTGTTTTGGTTAGACTTAGTAGAGCTTATCGACTCTAGATAATTCTCGGTTTAGACTATCATTGCTAAATACCCTAAAGAAAAAATAAATGAAAAATTATAAATTTTTAGATTATTATTATTATTATCAAATTTGTTATCAATTATCTGGTGATTAATGTACTGTGGGACTTATCTGACAGGTCTCTGAGGAGTATCACCATCGATAAACGTACCACCATGAATCTTATCACTTTTAAAGGGGAAAATTGAAATTATGAGAAAACTTCACAGGAAAGTAAGTTTAAGTGAAAATACAAAATAACCATATTTTGAAATTTTGTTATTTTTCTACCCATCTGGTTTGATTTCCTCCCATGCAAATTTATCATCACTGCATTCAAGTAGCTTTCCCTTTGTTAGTTTGTCCTTTTCAAGTTTTATCAACTTCAATTCCAGAAATTCCTTTTGTCTAAGCTACTCAAGGACATCTTTTCGTTGTTTCTGCAGATGCATTTTTGGGATAACAAACTATTCCACTAAAGAAGCTGATTTTCTCTAAGAAGGTTCATATGCGGCTGCGATTTCCACACAGATAAATGTAAATTCACTTTTGTAGGGAATTCCTGTTTGGTATATCACATAAGGATTGTATTCCTTTCCGTATAAAGGGAGCTTAAACTTTCCAATGTTTAACCCACCATCGCTGTCTAGCATCTCTAACATGCTCCATCCATAGATCTTAGGAAGAAGGGGATTCTGTAAAATAAAATAATGGAATTTTAGCAAACAAAGTTGAAATTATCCAAAATATTATCCTATTCATTTGTATTTACTCCTTCTTCCCAGACCTATAGATCTAAGTACAGAACTGAGCCGACTGTGAGCTTTACACTTTTAATTATCTCCGTCTGTTGGATCAGACATCTTTTGACGTTCTTTTCTTGTGCAGTAAGCGAATGATTAGGAATTGATCTGAAAACTAAATCACTTCTTTATTCTGCTGTACATCGATATGTAAACAGCGCATCACCTTTCTCGAAAAACCCATAGTTAACCTTTAATTTCTCTATTCCTAATGGGAGTTCTGTCACAAAATCCCATTTTAAAGAGAACCCTGAATAAGTCAAGAAGAGATTCTTATAATCAACTTCATCTTTGTGTTTGATTTTCTCAAAATCTGCTTAAGTAAATTTCTACAATAATATATTGTTTAAAAATCATAAAATTAACTAATTTTGGGCTTAAAGTTTAGCAAAAAAACACTTAATTTATACATTATTCGCAATTGTCAATGCAGCTGTGTCGATAGCAGATTCATAATGGAACAATCGTGTCTTTTACTCTAGATTCAATCTGTGTTCTTATTCTTTTTCTTTTGTTGTAAATTTCTTAATATAATCTTATTCTTTTTTGAGATAATCACCAAGCTGATCAGTGGAAAGCACACCTTTCTTGAGATATCCAAAAAGGGCTTAACGATCGCCAGTTCCATATCTGAAATTCTTAGAATCAGGGAGATATTACTAAGACATGAATATACTGTGAGACTTCAATTGTGATGTCGTTTATGCTCCATCTTGATTTGTCTCAAACTCACGGTATTTCTAAGAAACAAACACAAATGAGTAATCTAATACCCCTTTCAGGTTGTGATATCACCCTCTTATTACAGGGAATATTTGATCAAGATTAACTCGGCGAGGCTGAGGAGCTGTAAAAATGTTCTGCGATTTGAAGTTAGCTTGGTATCTATCTAGTAGCTTCTATTCTTGTAGTTCTTTGTCATAAGGATCGTTGGGATCTTTAGCGTTTACCAATGCAACAAGAGCCTTATCTTATTTAGTCTAATTTTAACTTTTTCTGAACTCATCTAACGCATCACTTTTTTCTTTTAGTTATCTTTGCTGGATTGTTAGTAAATCATGTTAGTTCTAAAACTTCTGCTGCTGCCATCGGAGTTGCTATGCGTCATAGTCATTTTGGATAATGACTGGTCTTGGATGGTATCTAAAAGGACTGTCTTTGGGTTACAAGACGTTCATTGTGTTGAAAAGATTTTATCTTTGCTCTAAACCTGAAAATAAGAATCATGAGCTAATTAACCAGCTTTTCTTGCTTTAAATTGGGTTTTTAGACGTACTTGCGAGAGGCTTGTAGGTCTCCATGTCTAAGAAATATCAAGAGTTTAAAGTCAGCAAAACAATACAGATATTGTTCAATTATTGTCGCACAATACCATAAGGGTTCATGATGTGGAAATCTGTGTATGTATTTCTCTGGCTATGAATGAATTCCTTCAAAAATCAGCTTATCCAATCTCCAATTTCTCTTTCAAGTCTCGCTCTGTTTGTTTGCTGTTTTGAGTTAGATTTTACAAAATTAATCTCTAAAAAATAATCCAAAACGAAAAGAAGCTTGATCGAATCAACCAGTCAGTCAATCCAAAACAGGAGCAATGCTTTCCTGAGAAATTAAGCGATCAAAACTAATAAATCCTTAGAGATTAGTTCTCTCTTTCTTTGCCTCTGCTTAAAAAAAAAATCAAAATTTCTAATAAGAGCATCTTCATTCTTTGTTTGTTTATCATTTTTAAAACAATGATATTCATAATATTTTAGCTCTATTTCAACCTTTCTTTTCATTACAAAATGACAACTAAAACTAGCATTAAAACTTAAATCGAAATACATTTTGTTATGCACTCACATACATCTAAATGAATTTTCCTTTTTCCTTCATTAATCTTTAGGACATTTCCCATTTTTCTCAATATAAGCATCATATTTTCTTTTGATTTGATCAGCTGTCCACATGAAGCTATTAACTTTATGATCGAGATACCCTTTAGCAAAATCTAATTTGTGCTTAGCAACTATTGCTTCAATAGCCCATTCCTCATCAATAGTAATCTTTCCTGGTTTTTGCTTAGTGTATTTTTCTTCAGGGAGTTTATTCTTCTAAAGAATAGCTTTGATGTCCTTCAAATCCATTTCTTCTTCGACATTGATGAGATTCTAGTACTCAGGCTCAAGTTTACCTTCTTTTTTTGCTTGGATAAGGTTTTGCTTAGCTACAACTGTGCTGACACGCTTGTTGATGTTAGTGTAGACTCCTTGGTTGGCGAGATTTTCCTTTTGGAGCTTTTTGACATCCCATCCTTCGAGTTTAGGCATTTAACCGACATTGTGGACTTTTTTGATCTTCTTGTTAGTCTTTTTGATCCTGTTGGAGGTGTTGTTTAAACGACGAATTGCTTTTCTTCTCATTTTTGGGAATGACTTTTTGGGATGGATAAAAAAGAGAGATTTTTGTAGTTTGTATTGTTTTGGTTTATTTTATCCTCTTAATTTATGCTGTTTGATAATAGCTCTACTGAAGGATGGAATGAGCGAATGAACCAAATAGAGCAATAAGTGATTATGACAATTCGTTGATTTCAATAATACATCAAATTACACATAAATTTTTTTGAAACAATTATCAAATCAACAACATTTTCAGTTGTATTGTATCACCTTTCTCTATTTTTACATAATTTCCAAAGCAATAAATGAAACAAAGACATAAAAGATTTTTAAGACATTTGAATTCGTTACAACTTGTGGATTAGAGCTTTTAAGAAAGTAATCAATTACCTTTGATAATATGGGCTATTTCATCTTAAAATAATGTTCGAAATGTGTTTTTTCCTTCAATTTGATTTCGATAACAACAAATATTTCCTTATTCTCTTTTTTGTTGATAAAAATATATATTTTAGTGGATATTTCTTTGTTCATCATATGGTTACCACAAGTCACTTTACCAATTTATCTTAAAAGAATAACTTATCTCTAAATTAAAGAATTTGACGTTTGATCTGAAGTTGCTTCGCCGTAAACTCTAACTTTGACAAACCCTATGTAGCGTATTAGATTTCACAAATACGAGAAAGATAGTGTTATTATTAATTATTTTTAGAAATATTATATTTTCGTCGAATGCTGCTATATTTTATGAATGAAAAACTTTAAAACTCCAAGAGATATTCACAGGTGTTCTTCGAATCGATCTGCTAGTTCTATCATAAATAGCTTCACCAGCGATTTCCTTGGAGAAACCAGCATATTCACACATTTTAAAGATCTCTATTGTTGTGTTGATTCATAATAATTTTTACAAAGATTTCTTTTTTGTTCTTTTGAAAAAATAACAAATCTAGAACCTTTAAACTAAGATGTGGAAGAGGGGAGAGGAGAGGGATACCAAACTCGGGTGAATCCTATTGTCAACTAGGTTAAATTAAGAGCTTTTGGATATAAATGCAAACGGGTGGGAGATAATCTAAGAAAGATATCTTTTTGAATAAATATAAAAAAAAATTACAAATAATTTTGAAGTTTTAGTTACTTAAAAAAGAAGAAAAAGAGTCAAAACCCCCGCCCACAGATGATATCTCGTGTAATGATGATGCGTAGAGCCATGCTTTAGAAGCAAGCCACCTCTAACGTTAGAATGTTCACCTCAACTAAAAGAGACACCGAAGAATTACCTTATCTCGAACTCACAAGAGATTTCCTTGATCCTAAAGATTTCTATTAGTGCCTTTCCAAGAACGGAGTGCACTTCTACACTGGTGTTCCCGATTCGCTCCTTAAAGACTTCTGTGGATATGTCACAGGTATAATACTGATCATGAAGATTATTGTCTCTCTTTTAGCACAATACTAAATCACATAATCCATTTTTATACATAATATTAGTTTCATATTAATAAACTCTAATTTTTGTACTTTTTTCTAGACAACACCGAGCCAAAGAACCATATTATCGCTGCAAATGAAGGAAGTGCTGTAGCTATTGCCACAGGATATCATCTTGCAACTGGTAAAGTCCCAATGGTTTATTTATAAAACAGTGGTATCGGAAATATTGTAAACCCATTGATGTCCTTGGCACATCGTTAAGTCTATGGAATTCCAATGCTACTCCTAATCGGATGGAGAGGTGAACCCGGTAAGAAAGATGAGCCTCAACATTTAGTCTAAGGAAAAACTATGAATGGACTTATCACTGAAATGGGTATTCAATTTGAAGTTCTTCCGGATTTCATCGAAGGAGCTACTGAAGCTGTCGAGGCAGCTGTTCATTCAGCTAAAAAGAGAAAATCACCATTTGCTCTTATTGTCAAGAGACAGTGCTTCACAAATTACAAGCTTAAGAACACTGCGACTAACAGCTACCCACTGAACAGAGAATAAGCACTCGATATTGTTTTACCAGCTATTGGAAGTCATGACGTTGTCGTCGGTTCCACTGGGTTCTTATCCAGGGAACTCTACGAAATGAGAGAGAAAATCAATCATGGACATGAAAAGGATTTCCTAACTGTCGGATCAATGGGTCATGCAGCTTCGATTGCGTTTGGAATTGCAAATCAAAAAGTTTCAAGAACCGTCTGGTGTTTCGATGGAGATGGTGGTCTCCTCATGCATCTTGGATGTCTCTCAACGATTGGATCTGCTAAACCAGCTAATTTCAAGCACGTTCTGTTCAACAACGAAGCACATGATTCTGTTGGTGCCTAGCCTACTGCAGCTAAACACATTAACTTCCCTGCATTAGCATTAAGCTGCGGATACAAAGCTGCATTTGTGGCAACTACTCCTGAGGAAATCAGTGAGAAGATTAAGTAAGTTATTGCAACTGAAGGACCTGTGTTTTTGGAAATCAAAATTAAGCCAGGTGCTAGAAAGAACCTCGGAAGACCTAAGACATCAACCTACGAGAACAAAGAGCAGTTCATGGATTTCCTATCGATTTGAACAAAGCATCTCTCAATGTTAATCAGCAAGCATTCTATATAATCATTTTGTATGTGCGTTCATTTCTAAAAATAGTTTGTGTGTGTGTAATAGTAGTAGACTTATTTTATCATTATCATCAGTTTATTATTATGAAAACCTCAATTATTGTAGTAGTTTGTATTACTGTTGTGAGCAATACATCAAACTGAATTAATTGGTTAGGTTTTTCATCTGAATTTCTTACTATACTAGAGGTCTTTTTTTTTCGGCCTCTGTGAGAATATCCCTCTCTCTCGCTAAAGGTGGTTTTCAA
>Ga0302271_10001151_pt1 | contig 25852 bp, 13 predicted proteins | sample III_Bog_N1_1_FD_198767 | JGI IMG/M metagenome (GOLD analysis project Ga0302271, IMG submission 198767) | Peat permafrost microbial communities from Stordalen Mire near Abisko, Sweden - III_Bog_N1_1 | ecosystem: Environmental > Terrestrial > Soil > Wetlands > Peat | place: Sweden: Abisko... | reverse complement strand
ATCAAGTTCTGTTTTACTTTTTTCTCAGGGGGGATTTTTAACTGTATCAAATAAATTTTTTTTTGCCTTAGAATAGTATTTAATGTTCAAAATATACCTATTATTTTAATCAATCAATTTCTTTGAATTTCTGTTATTCTTTAAGATTTTTTGAAAGCAATTTTCGATCAGGAATATCAGTCAAATAATTAAGGGGAGAGGGGATTCTTAGCTAAACTACAAGACTAAGCTAATAGCACACTAATAAAAAATTTCTAAACAGAAAAAGCTATTGAGAAATAAATAAAAAAGTTAGTAATGTTGATTGTTTAGTGTCTGTAATGCATGGCGGCTATGTGTGCTATCCCCAATGAGGACATGCATTTGAAACAGTTTGGGAAAAACACATACCTTAAATTAGAATTATAATTGTTATCATCGTAATCCATTTCTTCTTCTCCTTTGAGCAGCTTGATCGCATTGAACTCAAGATTCTAGATGTCTCAAGATTCCCTGGATAAATACTGCTTGTTTAGAATTGCAGAGTGCCAGCAATGTTCAGCTCCTTTAGGGAAGATCTACGAAGCCATAACAATCTCACTGAATAATGAGTCTTTCCTTGGGAAATTGTTACTTCAAAGTGACTAAATCAGAGTATTCTCTGTAGCTTCTTAGAAATACATTCAGATTTCTGATATTCCTTGTGAGGAGTTCCCGCAAACAAATCGCACTTTGATTCCTAAAAGAAATGCTGCTAATATTACATGTCTGAAACGTAATGAGATGGAGGATAACTATGAGAAAGATGATAGATAGCAAGAATAAGAGTTTGATGTGAATGCTTAGGCAACTCGCATAGAAGGGGAAGCATCTATTTTAGAAGAGCAGAAAATCAAGGAATTTGTTTGGAGATAAGCAACAAAGAGCATTCAGTATATTTTCAAATCTGCTGAACTAGCTAAGTTTATTAAAATCAAATGTCATAATTTGCATCGTCTCTGCTTGGCTTCATTGGGTAAAGCTGAGTAAATGTTGAAAACTCCTATGAAATCATGAAGATCAGAAATATGAAAAAAATTACAAATAATTTTGGTAACTTTATTGTTCTATTTTTTGTTGTTGTTGATGAATCCGTTTATTTCTAAATAAAAATGTTTCTAAAAAAGCTAAGAGGAACTGCAGTTGTGAACTAGTGGTTGATGTAAGGGATCTTTGGCTGTTTAATGCAGTATCATGTTGATTAATCTAATCATTAAGAGGAATGTTTCTATTTTTCTATTTTTTTTGGAGTGGGAGTATCTTGAGTCGAATGATTGAACGATAAACAGAGCGACAGATTAATAAATAAACAAACAAATCCATCTAGATAATATTCACCGAATCTTTTGTGAAAGAATGAGCAGTAGTAGAAACTTCGGATTTCTAATAAGAAGAGTTGTTGTCCTAAGAAGTCATTTTACCTAACCATTTTGTAGTAATTTCAGTACATTGGACAAGAATACCTTAGAGAAGTCGCTTAATGAGATAATAGAATACAAAGAAGGGAACGAATTGATCACAAAGGGGTAGTATGATGCAGCCAGTAATAGATTAGATAGAGTCATTGAGATATTGGAACTTTCATAGCAGCAGAAGAACCCAATTTATGCACATCTCCTGGAGAAGTAAGGGGTGGTGTGATTGTTAGCAGGAGGGAGACAAGGATTGAGGATAACTCAAGGATGGGGAAATAAAAACAGGGAGAGATTAAAAGGATATGATGAATTTAATGAGTGACGCTGAAGATTGATTTTATGTATCTTACTTAGATCCGGTAGTGTTCTGTTGAAGCGAGAAGGCTAAAGTAAGAGAATCGAAGAGATCTCCAGCAAACTCTCTGGGGTTTTACAAGAAACTCAAGGGAAACGAGCTGAGTTAGCTACAAGAAATGCCTTCTTAGCTGCTCTTAACTTTGATCTTTAGAAAGTAATGCACTTATCATGACAAATTCAATTTAGTTTTCTATCAGCAGCAACAACCCTTTAAGTTTACATAGAAATTGTTCAAAAACTCTAATCAATTCATCTAATGTTATATTTTAATATTCTTGCAAACAGGCCAGCGAACACCTGGGAAAACTAACATCCATATCTGAATACTAACTCTTTCAAGCTGTAAGATGAGAATACTACGAACAATCAGCTCTTATTATTCGAACATATTTCTGTAATAATTATGATTTTGTACTTTACACAGTCTTTACAGATCTTGCAGGGTCAAAGTGAACCAGCAATTTCGACATTGAATTCGCTTGTTTAGAGACTCGAAGCAGAAGAATAGAATCCTTCCAAGGATAAGACAGAGCTACTATGTAAAGTCATGCATAACACACACACAAAAATAATCACACACTCACAGAAAACATAATTATTCTATATGATTTATTGTTTAATATCTTCAATTTGATCTTTTTTTAGACAGTGCCTTGAACAATTTAGGAGTGGCTAGATGGTAGGACGAGTACCCTCAATTCAACCATTTGAATGTACTTGGAGGAGATAATCTGCAGCGTAAATCTCCCGATTTTCAAAATGCGTTGCTTTTTAAGCGAGCACTTCTTGTGAAAAACTCTGCCATGAAGGATAATAAAGTTTTTGGGTTATTTGCTAACTCACCGGATGCTGTTGCTCCAACTGAAAACATCCCAAACATGGTGAGAAAAGACAAGTTTATTAATTAGATTTTTTCATGCAGAATGTTTAATCTGTTTTCCTGAGGCGTTGAAATTTGAAATGATGTTATTTTCATAGGATTTCTACTTCAACGAGAAAGGCAGTGATATTGCATTACGAGCAATCTGCGACTATCTCTTCGATGCCCATCTAACTAAACGATTAGAACACACAGTTTGGACAAAGTTTTATTTGAAGCATTATGAGATGAACGAGAAGTAATGCATTTATCGTCCACTTATGAGTATCGCACATCATTGTGGAGTTTCCCATATGCTGCTGAAATCTGAAGGGTTGTTCAATACTGCTATTTCAATGCTACAAGATGTAAGAACATATGAAGGATTCAAAGGGGAGAAATTTATTAGTTTAAATGGAATTCCAGATGCTTGCTTTTATTACATTTTATTTGTTTTGCATAATTCAACACATAGAATAAGACAATAGAAAAGCCAATGTGTGATTACTTCTTTGCGAATACCATAGCTCAAATCGACAAGCGAGAAGAAGAGGCAGAATGTAAGTTATTTATCAAAATACTGGATCTATAAATCTCAAAAAAGGATATACTAACATGAATAATAAATTTGTTTTGATATTTGCTTTTTGATAATAGAAATCAAAGCAGCTGCTAGAAAAGAAATACAAAGGAAGTTCCCTGCATGGGGCTAGTGGAAACTGTACCTTGCACTCCCTCAGCCGAGGTTCGAAGAGTGAAATGATCCATTAGTTTGATTGAAAACTTACATGCATGTAGGTTTAAGGAGCATTACAAGTAATTATTTTGAGATAATGAAGGTAGTTTTGTAATGAGATAATGAATTAAAATGAGTTTTTTGACCATAAGGTTGATAGATTGCTTTTGCTTTTTGTTCATAAGAAGATAAGAAAAGCTATTGAAAGGAAATAGATAGTTGATTTGTTTTCGGATTAAATTTAAATGCTTTTAAGAGGCAGGATTTCAGCTGGATTTGTGTGGGCAGGGGGAGATCTCACTTGTGGGATATTTAGATTTGATTATTGTCTAGGTGATTGGGTATGTTTAAGAAGCGAGCAGTGAACAAGAACGCTCAAAAGGTTGAGTTATCTCTCGACCATGAAGATTCGGTGTAGAATCGGATAAATCAAGCGGATAGTTTGATGGAAGTTGAGTAGTAATCGCAGCAACATGACGATGAAGACTTAGGTGTTGAGTAGAAGGTGAAAATGTAGATGTTCAAGAAGCCTAAAGTACTATTAGACATGGATTTAGAAACTACAACGGAGGAAATCGAACATGAGGGAAACTACCAGCATAGAGAGACATCCAGCAAAGAATCAAAATCCAAGAAAAAGAGAAGACTTCTAGCAAATTAAGATGCTGATTTGGTTGCTGTGATGGTTAAGTAACCTGAAGAATAAGCAAAAACAAGTTATGATATTGAACAGCTGAGAGGTAAAAGAATATTTAGATTATTGATGGTGTTGTGATGTTACCTTTGTTTATTCTTCTTTTAGCTGAGATGGGCAAAGCGAATGAAGAAATAATCAATTTCGTTGAGAATATCAAACACGCAAAAGAAAATGGATAGATTCTAGATGAAGATGTTCATTTTGAAGATGAAGAAACAGGACATGGAGAAGATATCGAAGTAGGTTAAACATAAGATGGTAAAATAAACTAAGAAGAAGAAATCATGGAGGAAAAACCTGCTCCTGCATATTATTAAGCAGACTTAGCTAAAGAAAAAATAGATTAAATTAAGTAGTAACGATAAGCGTCTAGAAATCATCTCTCTTAAGGTAATGAAAAAATACAACAATTTACAAAAATATTTTGATTGTAATTTAAGGCAATTGCTGAATTGATTTGGATTCTTTGATTAATATATTTACTAACTCAAAAGATGAATACATCGAGCTATGTCGTGATGGAGATTCTAATATTTCCAACAACATGGATTCGAAGAGAATGGCGATGTTTGGAGAGACTAAGGATGATTTCTCAAGGTAGAAATTTAAGAATCATAATGGTCATGAAAATAACAATAACCATAACATTATTGACGACGATGACGATGATGAGTTCAATGAGATGGAAGATGCATTTGTGTAGAATGCTTTGAAGTAGACTAATCTTTCAGATAGAGATTTCTCAGGAATCAAGGGAAATAAATAAATGTTATCTTCCCTCAAGGAGAAGAAAGCAGAATCGTTGACATTAGCGAATCTTGAAAAGACATCACTTCAAGCAACGATTAATTTATTGGAATAAACTCATCTTAAGAATTTATCAACGAAGCAAGCTGATGAGGAGAAAATTGAAACAGTAAGTTAGAATATTTATATAAAAAGAATGAATAAATTAATTGATTGTTGGTTTATATGATTTGCTGTAGATTGAGAAAGTGCTAGTGAAATCGAAGAGTGACATTGACAAATGGGAGAAGGAAAAGGAAGAATTAGAAGAAGCTCAAAGTCAAGCGGAGGAATGCATCGTGTATTGGGTGGAAGTTAATGATATGTTGAGTGAGAAAGAAAAGGAAATTAAAGCAGCTTAACGAGAAAGTGAGAAACTGAATAAATAATTCTTTCTTTCAACGGAGAGGAGGCTATGTGCGTACTCGAACTCTTTCCTCGCTTAGCTAAGCCTACCATTGATCAGTAAGAATTATTTTTGAAAGAGGGGATTTAGAGGGAAAGATGTGGGATGTCTATTTTTTTTAAAAGAAGTGATTTTTCAATTTAAAAATATTCAATTTTTGTTTGTTTTTCTTAGAACGACAACACTCTCTTGGCGGAGAAGTGATAGACATGGATGAACAGGAAAAAGAAGACGAATAATATGAGATGTTCCAATCAAATATCCGTAGATTAGCGTAGACTGAAAGTGAAAAGCTCAAAAGAAAGCACAAGAGAGAAAACAAGCAAAATCCTGGAGCTATCGATGGTGATAGTTCTGATGATGATACTGAGTTACCAGTTCAAGATCGATAACTTGAAGACATAGCTGAATTCACTGATTAAAAACTAGCCCTCGCAGCTGCAGCTTAAGAGATTTATGAGGAGATTGATGACCATTTTGTAAGTCTCGAAAATTATCTGAAATATGCAAGAACTTATGTTTCACTGATGAATAACAGCAATGGCAATAATACCACAGGTTCTACTGTGGAAGAGATCGTATTTCAATGTCTCAAAGGGTAGGTTGCGATTTAGTTATTTGCTTACGATCCTTTAGGCAGATATGGTACATAATTGAAAAAAGATATTAAAACATTACCTGCGATTATAGAACTCTTAGAATACTCTTCACGATAAGATACTTTAGAAGGTTAATCTGAAGCAACAGGATCTTAATCTGAGAATCCTTAGGAAACATCCGTTTAGAAGATTTTGTAGAGGATCTTAGAAGAAGTAGTTTTTGCTAAGCTTGAAGAGGAAATTGTCATGTGCTACAACCCGTACAGTTCCAAACAAACAAAATAACTTGTTGCTTGTACTTTACAGCTTATTGACATGGCTTATAAGCAGTCTAAATGGAAATCAGCTGCTACATTAACGATTATTCAAAAAATTCTAACAAAAATAGTTTTGAGAATTGAAGAAGTTTTGAGGTTCACTAGCGCTGCACCTGCTGTGGGTAACCTTTAGGCTAATACTCCGCATGATTGCGTAGGATTTTTGTAGTTTTGTGCTGGACGCAACCTTCGTTTGGCTGGTAATATCCTGTAACTAAGGTAGATTTTACCTATGTCAAATATTGTATCTCTTGTGTTTGATCGAGCACTGAATTCACTAAATGCTTAAGTAGAAAGCCTACCAAGTGAGCTAAGCTAAGCCAAAGCACTTCTCAGAGCGAAGGTACATTAAATAATCATAAGAATTCATTTAAATTCATTATTTTTGTTCTTGATTTAATTTTTTTCCTAATGAATCGATTGTTTTCTTTAGGTATTGTTAATCTTCCCAAAAGACTTCATTCTGCATTCTGAGGCAGTATCTAGCAAGATAGCATAACTACACACTTACTACTAGATTTCTGCTGGAATCGTCAATTACTAAGTACTAATAACTAATTAAAACAATAATAAAAAACCTGTTTTATTTATTTTAAAATATTTACTAAATTTTTCTTTGTGTATTTACACAGATTGCTGATTTGAAACAAGAAGAGATCGAATAGTTAGCATAAATCGAAGAATCACTCCAATTACAATAATCAATGTGAGCTCTTGAAGATATTTTGTCTGTGTGTGTGTTTTGTTTAAAATTAATCTCTTTGTAAGCTAAATGCAAGTTAGTTTTTTATGCAATTCAGAATACAATAATTATTAGAACAACATAAAATAATAAGAATTAACTCAGCTATTAATCTTGAAAATATGAGATAATTCAAAAAACATTTTGAAATACCTTCGCACACTTAACACAGTCACCTATTTGGAGTAGCTGAAACTGAAAATTCATTTGTTATCTATGAACTTTTTAAAAAATTAGGAAACAGAATTTATGCAAATTAAAGAAACGAACAAAATATGAAAAAAACTTCTTTCTGGTTAATTAACCCTTCATTTCAAAAGCTAAGGAAACAGTAGTTGAGGTGGGGTTTTAATTCTTTCGTGTTTCTGATGCGTTCTGACAGACGGCAAATCAATTTGTTCCTTAATAAAAATCTGGATAATTTGAATCTTTCATCAATCAGGAATTAATCGAGTATTATGTTCTTGTTTGATTAATTGTATGTTTGTTTCAGAAGTAGTTTGGAATAATTATTAATACCTGTTCATTTCAATCTATTGATAGATTCAACAACATCTAAAGCACTTAAACCAAAATGAGTTTTAATTATTCTTTGAAGTATCTGCTAATCGGAGATCAAGGTGTAGGAAAAGCATCAATCTGCACTCGTCTCCAAGAGGATACATTCTCTGAGCTTCCAAGTAACTCCAGCAATGTAGAATTCGCTTCCAAGTCTATCACTCTTGAAAGCAATGAAATCATCAGACTCAACATTTTTTATTCCTCATAATATCTCCCAGATTTCCGATCTTTGGGAAGAGATTTTTACAAAGGAACAGTATGTGCGATCCTCATGTATGATGTGAGTAATGCCTTATCTTTTAAAGGAATTCAAGCTCGGCTGGATGATAGTCTCGCTAGCTACAGTAAAGAAGCTGTGTTAGTGTTAGTTGGAAACAAAACAGATCTTGCAAATGAGCATAGATAGGTCTCAATCACAGAAGGCTAGGAATTAGCTTAAAAAAACAAAATGCTGTTCTTTGAAACTTCAGCGAAAACTGGTGAAAACATAAAGTAGATCTTCTAAAAACCTGCAGAGATACTTGTTAAGAAAATCAAAAGCAACGCCTTTGATTTAGAATAAGTAACACAAACAGAATAATGGTTGCTGTTACTTTAGGTCGCACTTATTTCAAATTATATTATTTTTTTGCTTAGGAAAATGGTATAAAAGTTGGAAATAACAAAGCAATTCAACTAAACACTACTATCTAAAATACAGAAAAGCATGTCAAGACAACATGTTGGGGTTGAATGAAGAGAAGTTTTAAGATTTCTAACCTCATTAATATTGATTTGAAGTGTCATTCAAGGTAGCTTTAAAATCGTGTGTGTCTTAGTTAGTTAATTCATTGAAAACTCAAATATTCTTCCTTCAAAGTGATTTTAATAACAGTAATAATAATATTTTACTGATTCAATATTCATGCTATTCAAGTTTACATTAGTTCAGTTTTAATTCACCGAATAAAAATATGAATGTATCAGAGTTTTCGCTTGCTAACATCATATTTTGTAAATTAGGATTCCTTTTCTACTTAATTTTACAATAGATTGGAAAATCATCGAAAATCCACCCAATATTTGTTTCATTAATTATTTTTTATTTAAATCAGAAGCTGATTTTGATCTTATGTATTTTTTTTATAAAGTTGCTGCATCAACTTTTTCATCCTCATACAAGCTTAAAATACAAAACAAATATGGAAAAAATAATGCCTCCATACAGTGATTGTTATTTAAATTGAATATTTCTGAGATAAATAATTATGAGTTTGTTTATCAGAAACATGAATTATTAACATGTTCACTCTCTCCATGCAGCTTAAAATCCATTTGTTTTTGAGCTAATTAACCTCCTAATAAGATTCCATATGTCTATTAATTAAACAAGTAAAACCAAAATCAAAATAAAGCAAAACAATTAGACAAAAAATAATCAACTTTACTTCTTAATTGATATCGATTTATCCACTTTTTATTCTATCTAATATCAGTTGCGTGCTTTCTCTAAACATTTACTCTACTCCCTAGCCTGTTTTTGCTGAAACTTCAAAAAACATCATTTGATTCTCTAATGCAAGAGCATTTCCCTCTTCATATGAAACTTATTTCTGTTTGGGTTCTAAATCGCTTTTGTTTCCAACAAGAACGAAGCTTATGTTCTCCAGTGAATATTTTAATGTTTCTTACACCCATTAATTCACTTTTTTGAAGGATTCTCTATTAGATACATCATAAACAATGAATGCACACACTTTTCCTTTATAAGCACTGCGAGAGACTGGAATATTCCTATCACAACCTCGAATCTTAACAAAAATGCACCCAAAAACAAATGAAACTAAAATATAATTTGAAGATTTTTTGACTGATGTTGTTCTCCTACCAAATCCCAAATGACAAGTTTGATTGTTAAACCTTTTTCTTCGATTTTCTTGACTCTATAATCAACATCGATTACAGTAAATTTTTGGTCTCTGAAAGTATTCTCTGCGAAGCGAGCTAAGATCGCTGTCTTTCCGACTTTGGCTTCGCCAAGAAGTACGAATCTAAACCAATAAGAAGAATCATCTAGATTATTCTTCTGATCCATTGGCTTTTTTCAAATTTTTGTTGTTGTGGGGATTTAACCTAAACCTTAACCACAAATTATGATTAATTAATAACCAAATCAAAAGAATCGATTCGTGAGTGTTTCTTAACAAAGAAATCACCTTCAAGTTTGGCAATTCATGTTTCTCTTGGATTCTTTTGATTAAATCACTTTTCTTTATGGGGAGAAATGATGTCAAAAATGTTCAAATGAAAGGGTTAGATTTATTGAGAAAAAAAGCAATTTTTCAAGGTTGTAAATCTCACAAATTAGCTTTTAAAACTTTAAAATCTATTCAGAGTGGCTGAAGAATGCCTCCACTTTGCCAAAACATAAACAGAAATAATTCTGTAGAATTAGAAGTTCAGTAGATTTGAATCTAGATTGAAGAAAAACAAGTTTTATCAACGCACTCATTTTGAAGTTTACAAAAATTTACCCTGAAGTTGCTTTTATGCTTGAACTGAGTTATTAAGATTAACTATGGTTATTGGATAAAAGCAACATAATTAATAATCAAAGATGTTTTATCGATTCAATGCAGCAGGAACTCTCATCGAACGCAGGAATTTCTTGCAGGATTATCAAAAATATTAATAATCCCCCAAGAAGATAATAAAGATATTTTTTGGTTTAATTAAATCACAACCTGAGACACATTTCAAGTTCCTTGAAGTAGAACCAAACACACTAGATCAAATGAACCTATCAATATGGCATTCAAACATTTTGAATTTTCCTTTAAAAAACAATAACCAATCATAAACATAATAATTATTTAAAGAATAGAAAAACAATTTTGCTGAACAAATCTATCTATGAGTTGGATCAATAATATTAACCCTCTGCGACGTCTGTCTTATAAACAGAGATCCCTCATGACACTTGCATCTTCTTTTTTCATACACGTAGCTATTGGAGCATTTTATGTCTGGGGTGGAATCATCACATACATTGCATCTTCTGTGAGACAATCAGACCCATAATTCACTAAACAAGATGTAGCCTTGTTAACTCCATTTTTAACTCTCTTCATTATGTTTGGCTCTCCAGTTGGACATATCATCTCCAGGCAGAAAAGCCCCAGACCATTTCTGTTTATCTTATCTGCAGCTCTTGGAGGCATATTTTTTGCCAGCTCATATCTTGTGAAGAAATTCGTTTGGTTTGTCTTTTTCTATGGTGCACTCTTTGGATTATTCACAGGATGCATCTACATGGTACCATTCATCTCGTGCTTTTAGTAACACAAATGAATTTATTTTTCTGAAATGAGATTGTTTAAGAATTAGAATTAACCAATTTACTTATCTTTCTCTCTCTATTTTTTCAGGTATTTTCCTTAAAAGAAAGCTCTAATCAGTGGAATCATTTCATCTGGTTCAGCATTAGGATCGATAATTCTTCTTTTATTGATGTTTTGGTTGATCAATCCTGATAACAAAAAACCAACTGAGTATTTCGATGGAAAGAACTACTATTATGACGAAGAGATCTAAAATAATATTCCCCCAGCTATTCGAACTCTTGGAATCATTGTTACAACAACTCTTTTCATTTGCACAATATTCCATGAGAAACTAGATGAATCTACATAAGAGTCCTCATAGAAAATAGTCTCACTAGAAATTAGACAAGTAAAACAATAACACTAAACAGAAGAGAATGCTCTTCCAATGATTCAAGTAACTTCTAACGAATCTCCTGTAGAATAAAATAATACGGATAAACATGTATTAAGTGAGACTGGAATGGCTGGTTAACCTGTGGAAGACAAGCCGAGGCACACAAATGAAGAAATTGAGAACAATGAAAATAAACAATCTGATTCTTAACCACATTCCTCTAACAACAATGATAAAACCTATGTCTTGGGTGAACTAGAGACACTGAGTGAGGGTTTGAAAACAAGATTCATCTACTTAACGATATTCTTCGCTATGAGCTTAACTGTTTATGGTTCATTTATATCGTCGAACTATAAAACACTAAGTGAGGCATACCATTATAAAGATTCCTCGGGTACAATCATAGGAGTTGTAGGTGCATTTATGAATGCGACTTCGAGGGTATTCTGGGGATGGCTGTTTTAAAAATACAGTTTTAAAGCTCTAGCTTCAGCAAGTTTCATCATGCAATTAGTCTTCAGCTTGACTTACATGTGGACTGCTTAAATAGAAATTCTCTTTGTTTTGCAGTCCATCATGGGCTTTTTTAGTTTTGGCGGGTGGCTAGCTGTGTTACCAGCGCTGGTAGTCAAAGTATACGGCAATAAAATTGGTGCACTGATTTATTCTGTGACATTCATTGGATTCTCTATTTCTGCGTTCACTGCAACAGCGCTACTCCTTCTAACAAAGAATGTGCTAGAACTTAAGAATGTGTTCGCTATTCTTGGATTGATTTAACTTCTTGGTCTAATGGTTGTTTAGAAGTATGGACACCAAGAGAAATACACCAAGAAGATTTGGATTCATAGTGGAGATGTTCAAACAACAAAAGGAAATTGAATTTGTGTTTCTCTAGTTCTTGATTTAGTTTCATATCTCTCTTAAATCACTACAAAAAATACAAAAAAGGGAGGGTTCTAAAGTCTTTATTTGAGTTCAATATCAAATGATTTCTAATTTTTTTATTAAAAAGATCTCTTTTGTTTGTTTTCGGCAAATTTTGAATGATAATTTTACAACAACAAAAAAACAACTATTTTGTCAATCAAATTATTGCCAAAAAAAATGCCTGCGGAGGGTTTCGAACCCTCGACCTCAAGATTATGAGACTTGCGCTCTAACCAACTGAGCTACACGGGCCTTGATACTATGAATCAATAAGATATCTTCTTCATCTTTCATATGGCATAGGTTTCTTCATTTTGTTTGAATAGAAATGCCCTCATTTTATTAAGTACCCAATCTTTACAATTTGTCAAATAATTTAATAAATTAATTCAAAAAACAAACAATAATTTTTTCTCTATTCAATCAATTTCTTCAAAATAATTGTTAAGTATTTTCACCATTCGCAAACATCATTTTTCTTACTCAAGCTGAAATGCATATTGAAAAAACCATGACGCATTTATGATAAATCCTGAAGCATTTTTAAACCTAAAATAGATTCTTTCTCTTTCTCCCAAGCTTCTTGGCAAAATGTTATTTAAAAAACACAAACTAAAAATCCAAATTGAAAAATAAACCTTGTCCTAAAGAGATTTAACATACTAAAACTCTCTTCATCTATCGTTTTGATTCTTAAAAAAAAGTAAGGTGCCTAAGTGTGAAGCTGAAAGCAGCAACTAAATAACAGATCATCTTGAAGGCTACCATCAAACAAGAAATCAGTATAAAATACTAATAATTTTACAATGTAGAAAGCGCTGAAAAACATGAATTTTCGATAGCGAGGGTATTTAGGTTTGCTAGGTGGATTTCTAGTAAACTGCGTGTTTGGCTCAGTCTATCTCTGGGGAAACATCTGCGAATATGTCACCTCGTACTTAGTAAACTAGCATGGCTAATAAGTAAGCACTCGCACGTTAGGCTTGATCTTCCCAGTGACTTTAATGGCAGGTCCAATCGGATTGCTTTTGGGTATCACAATCATAAAAAAAATCGGGCAACGTGCAACTTTGTTAACTTTCAGTGCCTTTTTAAGTTTCAGCGTCTTTTTAAGTTCTTTCGCGACGCATGTTTATACGTTCTGTGTCTCCTATGGCATCATGTTTGGGTTTTCCGTTGGAGTTATGTACATGATTCCACTTCAAAATGCATAATAGTATTTTCCTGCCAATAAAGGAACTGCTTATGGAGCGATCATCGCTGGATATGGAATCGGCACGTTTATCTTCAACTGGATATTGTATTTCTTAATCAACCCAAGTAATATTAAACCCGTTCCTAGCCATCTAAATGAAGTACTTTATCCTTCAGAAGTCAGTGAAAATCTCCCATTTTCTCTAAGAATTCTCAGTCTTATCTACTTAACTGTCACTATCATTGGGTCGTTATTAATCATGAAACCTTCTGAACGTGATCTCCTAGAAGTCAGAGCAGGTCTTCTAAGTCTCCAAAGTCTCTAACATTTCTCCAAGAAATCAACTAAAGAAGCAGTTATTCAACCAGAATAAAAACCTTCCGAATAAAGCTAGATTATGGGTCCAGAGAAAAAGAAGGAAGACATAACAAACAGAGAAGAGATAAGAGAGACTATCGTCACATGGCAGGAATCACCAGCCACAGCTAAAGAAGAAAAACGAAGAGAAAAAGAAAGTATGAAATTCTCTGAAGAATGCTCTGATCTTAAAATGGCATTGAAATAAAGGGAATTGTATTTACTCGCTATCATAGGATGCACGGGTGTGTGCTTTGGAATAGTTGTAGCATCAAACTACAAGAACTATGGGCAGGCATATCATTACAGCGATGAGTTCTATTGCTTAGTTGGTTCGCTTGCATCCTTATGTAATGCGTTTTCTCGCTTTTTCTGGGGATGGCTGTTAGATCGTATGAAGCTTAAGCGGTTACTAACAATAAATTTAACTTTATAGCTTCTCCTTGTCTTATGCTTCTAGTTTATGGCTTCACATTATCTTTTCTTCTTATTAACAGTTGTCCTCTCATTCTTTTGTTATGGCGGCTGGTATTCTGTTATGCCTGCACATATCTATAAATTATTCGGAGCAAGATTTGGGCAATAAGTCTACACAGTGATAGCATTCTCCTTCCCGATGGCTGGGTTTATTCAGTAGTTCTTAGTCAGATCATTCGAATGGGAGAATGTGTTCCTTATCGTCTTTGGAATAATCTCCTTGGGATTGATCATCACGAATGTGTTCCCTTTATCTATTAATTGGAAGAAGAGACTGCTGCTAAAGAATATTGCTTTACAATAAAGTTAGATTCCTATTCAAGAGACGAATAATTCCTAACTTGCAAGGAAATAGCTAGCTCCAAGTGCTAGTCCAGAGAAAAAAGTTGCGAAAGGTAATTATTATATGATGAATTATGAGCTGTGATAGCAGGTGGTGCTTAAGACAAAAATAAGTTGAAATAAGCCTAAAGACTCGATATCAGAAATCTAACGATAATGTAAACTTAATCTGGTTATTTATGTGTCCTGAATGTTAGGGCTGTATGTGTATTCTCATATTTTATTAGAACAGAATGAAATTAATCGAAATGGAAAGATTAGAAGAGCAAATGAGGGGTAGGTTTTATAAGGAAAAATGAAAAATATGTACAACTTTGACTTTGTTACACGCATTCTCAGACAATATTATTTTCAAGGTATTTCTTTTTGTCATTTTCATTTCGCAATCGAAGAGAAGAGCTTTGTGTTTGTGAGGAAGGTTTTTATTTTAAATGACTTCTTTCTCTTTATGATTCTATTGTAATGCACAAGATTCCAGCGTTTCAGTACATTCACACTGTTGTAGTATGGATAATAAAACACGAAGTCCTATAATTTATCGAACTTCCAGAAGAACGATTCTCCTTCTACAACGGGAATCGCGTTCTGCATGAGGTTTAAATTGCTTGAAAACAACGATTACCTTCGCTTGAATTAGTTGTTGTTATTGTGATTTCCACCGTCGTTCATGTTATTCATAATGCCTTAGTTATTCGCTTGTGTAAGAGGATCTTCATGCACAGCCATAGAGAAATTCTCCCCGATTTATCTTGACGCACGGCGTCTCCCTTCTTGTGATTTTTAAAACGAAACTTAGCTGGAAACGATGACCTAAAATGGTTTGTTGTAAGCTGCAGCAAGGGCAGCTGCTTGTTGCTGTTGTTGCTAGTAGTTTGTAGGAGTAAGAGCTAGTTCCTCAGGATAATTTCCATTGTCAATATTATTTTTTTTATTTGCCATGATTTAAGGAGAAGGCAGCCTCCTTTAGCTGGAGCTCTTGATCATCTTCTAGGAAGCTACTCAAAGAATTAACAAAATAAGTAAAAAAAAGTATGTATTCAGCTCATTCTTTACGCATATTCACTGCTTATTTGGAAGCTCGTTCTTCAAGTTTTGGAAACTAAAAAAGCAAATTTATGCATATCACAATCAAATTTAACTCAAAAAATATTTCCAATAAATGTCTACCTTTCTGAATACCATCGGTGAAGCTGGCATGTGAGATGGATCATCGGTACCATTGTCTCTGTCAATCCTATCGAGTGAAGTCATATTGTTGTCAATAGCATGTCCGAGGATCTACTGTGGATCAGCCACTAATTTTGTTGCAAATCAACAAAAAATTACAATTCTAATATGTTCTGTTTTATTATCTAATAGTTTACTTATTTAAATGGACTCTCTTCTCTTATCGAAGTTAACTACATTGCTATTATGATGTTTCGAATGAAATGATTTGCTCTTTGTCATATCGCTACTGAGATTCTCTTGATCATTAATATCTCTACTGGAATATTGCAACTGAGATAGCTACCTCTGCTAAGATCTCCCAGGTGGTTCAGATAGCGCATTATTATTATTATTATTAACAATAATATTATTATTCTCTTTATTATCTTTTTTTATTCCTTCCTTTTTCTCTTTCTCTTTCTCTATGCTTTAACTTTCGCCGTCATCTTCATCTTCCTCTTCATCATCTTCGGCATTCATCTCCGACTCAGCCAAGAATTCCTCATCAGTAGATCCTACCAAATCATTTAGTTCTTAGAATGATCTTGCTTTTTAGCTTAAAAATCTCTGCTATTTGAGTGTATTCATGTGTGGGTATAACTTTCTTGTTTTTGCTTCTACGCGCTCTTAATCCACAGAATGATTGAGTCTGAACGATATGTACTGATTCGTCTTATCAAATTATATCTTGTTGCATTCTGATATGATATGATCTTAGCTGGAGCAAATCTAACAGTAGATTCCTTGTGCTTTTCTGTAGTTCTTATCGATGTACACTTTATCTCTTAGATCCATGAATTTCTCGTAGTCTTCTTTGTTTTCTTTGAGAATATCAATGAACAATTCCCTTTTGATTTTGATAAGTTCAGTGAATTTTTTGGTCATAATATTCATGACTTTATCACTTCCTGTGACAAAACTATGCACACCGAAGCATTCACCTTCTTTTAAGATCTGCAAGTCTTTTCTTCTTTCCTTTTCCTTTACGAGTTACCCAGTAGTATCTTCGTTCTGCTATGGGTGTTGTTATTGTTATGGCTTTCCATTGTTTAGAATCTCACTTTCTTGAGTGTCTTAATGCTGTAAACCTGTCTCAAGTCTCTCAATATACAATACAACTTTTTGTAAACAAATTTCACAACAAAAAATTAGAAAAATTATCAAAAATTTGAACTAAAAACCCTCTAAAAATGCAGCTTCATTATTTTACCTGATCCTTTGGTGATGAGATATATTGAGTCATTGAAGTGAGATTTCTCTTAATTGTAAATAACTTACTTAGGAGCAAACACTTCTTCTTCCATAATGGAGTACAATTTAATCATCGTTTCTTACGAGAACATATCATGAAACATCGGGAACATCTTAGCAAACTTTTAATTTGATTTTATCAACAACTCCCGTTGGATGTACCCACTTAATTTATCGAGAATCTCCTTCTCCTAGACGACTTTATCTCGACTCATTTGCTAGTAGTGCTTCAAAAGGTTCAAATTCGCACGTCGACGCAGACTCCTAAACAAAATAATAATACAATCAAAAATTGTTTAAAAATTTCTTCAAAATTATGTCTCAAATAGCTAACTTTATACAGATCAATTTTCTTTCTTTTCATGAAATGGTTGAGCACATTAAGGTCCTTTTTGTAGTCTCCTTGTTGCTTATCAATATCAGCTAGAATCGCTCCGATGGAATTCAGCAAATACACAAATAAGATACTTGACAGTAGCATCGTTAGGGATGTATAAGCCAGCTCAATATCCGTCTCTGGCTTGACTACTGAGTTCTACATCATCTATGAAAATGCCCAAAAGAGTGCTTCTAAATAGTAATCTTACCAGCTAAGTTCGTGCTCTGCTTCTCCAGTCCTAGCTACATTTAACTACTCCACCCAGCTGTTTTCCTCATGGACACTCGATTTCTCGAACTTAGCTACAACGTACCATGAACACGCAATGAGATGACTCAAAAGTACAATCTTCATGCAAAGTTTAAACAACTACAGAGTGTAAGCCTTCTCAAGTACCTACAAGACATAGAACTCAAGTTTCTCGAGAATTATACTCAGCCCTTTGATTTTCAGTAACAAAGGTAGATGCAGCAAGACATTAATCACAGTGGAATCTGATTCTCTACCCTCGAAGATGAGAGGTAATATCTCAAAGAAAAAATATTCTTTTAAATAAATCCTCATGATTACACTTCTATCAGTGATGAAATGGTTATGATGGTAGCATGCTGTGTTCATTTAGATAGCCATCTCTGAAATCCAAGCAATCAACGCAATCGAATTGAAATACTCCCCCGATTTACCGAATTTTGCTTCGAAAAATACTTCCATCGACATGATGTACAAGTAGAAGAGATTGTACGCTGCAATCAAGGTGTTTATGACTAATTTCACTGGGTTTTCCGGGTTAATAATAGGCAGCTTATTGAAATGCAGGAATTCACATATCCATATCAGCCATCCTAAGATCTTTTTCAGGAATAGCTAAATTGCTTTGCCTTTTGAAGATTCTTTGATGTAATCAGCTGAATCATCAATATATTTTCTGATCTTGATATTTAAAAACCTAGTTCTCCCACTGTAAGTTCGTTTTTCAAGAAATTTCCTTAGTTTTGGTAAGATCGAAGTGAGTAGCTTAAATTATCCTTGTATTTTCTTCTTTGGTTCCATTCTCCTGGAATAGCGAGAGTTGTTGTTGTCTTCACTTTTATTTAGATTTATGAAGGAGATAAAAAAAGGATTAAAGGGATTAATTAAGTGTAATCTAAATTAATAAGAACAAGGTAAGTAAATTATATGTTGTTGGAGATAAATTAAACGAACTAGTGAAAGAGATGCACAAAACCCAATTGTATCTTTCAAACTTTTGAATAATAATCAAATGGAAGAAATTATTTTTTCTGTTGATCTCAGCAATTTTAAGAACCAAAATATTGAGGTTAATTCATCCCTTTAAATGCTTTGAAAAATCAATAAGATTTTATGTTTATTTTTTCTGTTGAAATTACTTTTAGTCGTTCTTGCGTTAAGTATCATCGACTTTGAGCTGATTTGAAAACGATCCTTAGTCGTTAATTATCCCTTGATCACCTTTGAAGCTGTAGAGACTGTGATTCAATGTAGCAATTTGATTAAATGATCCACTAATATTTGCATCCACAACTTTGAGTTAAGAAGGAGTTTTCTATCTGGTTTATTTTTCTTATGGGATGAAGTTATTTAATTAGAACTATTCCATGGATTTCTCATGTTTTCTCGAAATTTACAGTGTATTCAGTGTATCTTCAGCTTTCAAACTACGAAGAGTAGAATGTCTCTCACATATATCAATGCTCGCTAATAGACTCTACTATTATGGTTATTGCAAGTCTCTTTTTGAGTCGATTTGCATGTCTCCATGTTTCAGGAGATAATTTTGAGTTATGTCTTCTTATTTGAAGACTTTTTCTTGGTATGTCTCACGCATATCGTTGGAACTAAAGGTATCGATTCTCTCGTTAATGCTTTTCAATTCGAGATGATCTTGTAGGTTAAAACTTTTTTGAGATCTTGGACCCAATATCATAAAATCAACTAGCAAGATTAAATGTCAAGGGAGAGAATGAGAGAATATTAGTCCTGTTGATTTGTTGATTTACGAAGAAGATTCTCTGTTGCTGTTTATGTGCCAAGAGCCTAATATGGCTTTGTTTGATGCTTCGAAAAGCAAGTGTAGTGAGTATTGCTAGATAGCCTGTGCTCTAGAAGGCTAAATTATGTTCTATTTTGTTTAGGTTTTTATCAAAGCAAAAAGATTAAGAATTCTTGATATTTTTAATTAAAGTTTTGGGCGATTTTTAAACTAAAAATTTGATATTTGTTATTGATGATTTTGAGTTTCTTACAAAAAAACAAGATTCACTTTGCAAGCAGTTGTTGCAGATACTAGAATCGATATTCATAACTTAGTGCATAAAGACATTACTGAGACTATGTAACTTATGTTTTCGTTGGTATTTTTTATTATTCTCTTTCAGATTTTTTAATATTTTTGGAAAAAATATGAAATAATTAAACTCAACTTTATGCTAAAGAAATTAAAATTTTTAGAGAGAAAATTAGTAAAATTTCTAATGAAATCGCCTTGATATTATTAATTGTTTATTGTTGTTTTTATTAGTATTTGCCATAAAACTAATCAATAAACAGAGAAAACTATGATTATGTGGAAGAAGAAAAGTAATAAACATGATTTTATTTAGGATTAATATCTTTAAAATAACCTCAATTATCTCCAAAAAAACTCAGAAGAAATATATGAGTTATCTCTCATTCTTCTTTGTTCCCATTGAATAACGAAACATTGGATTGTAAACCTTTTGGTAGGGCACGTGATGATTCTAAGAGCGAATCTGGTTTGAAAACATTGATTACTTTAGTAGGTGAACGAGAGTTGCTATTATTCATTTTATTTTTGGTCCTCTATCTCAAAATACGTTTCTTCTTCAACCCATGGTTGTACATGAAGGTATTGTACCTCTTCAGGACGTTTTAATAATTGAATCTTGTGTAATAAAAATCAAATTCTTGCATTTTATCAAATTTCCACTCAAAATATTCATCAGTACGAATTTCTTCAAGTTCATCTTGTGTTTATTAAATCATTCTTCTGAACATCGCCGAACCAGGCATATAAATCGACATTCTTTACTTATGACCTTAAGGGGCGTTATTAACGTTATTGTTGTTGTTATTATTTTGTGCCATCTCTTTCGCTAATTAGGTAATCATATCTGTATCTTTTTCATGTAAATTCATTGATTTTCTCGATGGCAAAAGTATATGAGAGTCGATCATCGAAGAAGAAGATCCCAACCGATCTTTATGTCTGCTGACTAACTTTTCCTCATTGGCCTGAATGCTTGAGGATTATTCTTTCTTTGCGTCTTGATTTCCGTTGTTGCTCAGTGAAAAACAATCTTACTCACTGCTAATTTTGATTTTTTTTGATTGTGGTGTATTGCTGGGAAGAATATGCGATTTCTTCCTAGGAAACATAGAAGTTGTGTTAGGTGTATGGATATTTGCAGAAGCCTCCTCGATTTAGTCAGAGTCACCGACGATATCCTTTCAAATGGTAGGACAACAGTTTTTTAAAATAAATATTATTGTCCCAGAAAGTATTCTTCAATTATTCCTTACCACTGTTGAAGAAGAATGCTTGATAGCTCTAGCTTAAACAACTGTCTTGTTGCTGTTCATAAAGTGGGTTTCCTATTTTTATGGAATAGCATCGACATGTAGATCATCCGCAACATCAGGTGACATTTAGAACTCTTCTGGCTCACCTTGCTTAACCACACTCCCTCTTGTATTGGCATTCTTTTTCTTTTTGGTCTTTTCATCCTTGTTAAGATGAGAATTCGATGGATGAACAGTCGCAGAATGCTTAGAAGCAGAAGGACTGGAGGACGAAGATGACACACTACTTTCGGATTCATCAGTCATGTTATCTTCATGAGAAGAATCGATTAAATCGTTGTCTCTTTGAATTTAATAAGCCTTTTCATATTAATTGTGCATACCTCTCCAAGGATTCAACTCTTTTTAGCTTCTCCTTGTTAAACACATGGTCCTTTGCTGAGTTGGAGAGTAGTTGTATCTATGAAATATGTAGATATTCGATTTATCAAAATACGCTTTCTTGCAGTTATTCAAGACATGATCTGTGTTACCACAAATCACGCAGGCTAATTCCTTTACTACAGTGTATTTCTAGTCAAAAAGCACCTTGTCATGTAGTTCTTAGAATTTCTAGTAGTCTTCTTTGTTCCCTTAGAGGATCTCCAGAAATGCTTTCCTGCGGATTCTGATAACTTATGAGAATTTTGTGCTTTGGGCATTCACGATTTTGTTTTATCCAGCAATGAAACTGTAAAGCCCAAAGTAATCCCCACTGTGGAGTTCACGGACATTCTTTTTTAAGAATGTTTTCTTGACTTCCTTTTCGTTGTTGTCGACAGATTCTCTGTAGAGGAAATGATATTATTTTGAGTTAGAAAAGATGCAAATTTTGTTTAGAAATTAAGAAAGAAAAAAATTTGAACATGTTTAAAGTAAAATGAATTACCCTAATTGGTTTTCAATTTTGAGTTCTTGAAGTGCTTCTTCATTGTCGAAATACAGGGAAACTAAGAGAAAAAAACAACGAGGAGTTTGAGATTAATAGCAAACTTCTTCATTTCTTTTTTTACCTTAACCTTAGAGTACTAGAAATATACTGTCTTCAAACCCGCTGTGACAGTTAAAAATGACTTATTTTGGGGCATACACTACTTCCTCCATAATGGTGTAGATCTTCTAAATTGTCTCATTCGAGAACGTCTCCGTGAAGAAAGGTATCATCTTCAGAACATTCTAATTCGCTGAAACAGTAATCTCGGTCTGCATGTAATGACTAAGTTTCGCTAATGTTCCCTTTTCAATCAGAATCTTATCCCTGGATTGTTAATGGTAGTATTTCAAAAGATTTGAGTTTGCCTTCCTTCTTAAAGACAAATCAATATTCTTCCTTTTCATATAAGTCGACAGAATATTGAGATCCTTCCTATAATCTTCTTTTTACTTGGAGATATCAGCAAGAATACTCCCTATGGAATTCAGCATAAACCCAAAGATTATGCTAGTTAATAGCATAACTATGCAAGAGAAAATATATTCTAAATTATTAAATGGTTTTTCAGATAGATTATGCATCATAATAGCAAATGACCAATAGAGACACTCAAGATATCTTGTGAACCAATCATGTTCTTCACCTGCACCAACCCAGGTAGTGTCTTATCCAAGGACATTGCCTTCGAAATCTGCTAATGCATTCCTGAAACAAGCGATAATATGGGCAAATATCACAACCATTGTACATAGTTTAAATAAAGCCAACAGGAAATGCCTTTCGAGGATCTACAATGAATAGAACTCAAGTTTTTTAAGGACAATCATGATTCCCTTGATTTTGAGTAGAAGTGGAAAATGAATGAGAATGTTCCACATCATGTTACTTGAAGAATACCCTTCGAAGATCAAAGGCAAGATTTCAAAGAAGAGGTATTCTTTTGTGTAGATTTTTAAGATAACTCGTCGATCTGTTGTGAAGGAGTTGTTGTGATAAGTCGCTGTGTTCATTTGGAGTAGCATTTCGGTGATCCACATGCCCATCGCAATATCATGAAAAATAGCCGCTTCTTCTTTGAAATGTGCTTGGAAGAACACTTCTAAAGAAATTACAAACAAATAGAAAACATTATACCCAACGATGATGGTGTTTATCAGCAGTTTAAGCATGTTCTCAGGGTCGAACAAAGGGATTCTGTTAAGTCCAATGAGGATGCAGATTGATTCAGCAAAATTGATACAATTCTTAAATCCTTTGATTAACCAGAATTCCTTATCAACTTCTCCTCGATCGTAGTCAGTAAGATCGTTTATGAAATTGCGGCACTAGAAATTCATCGCCTTAGTGCGGCCGATTAAGGTTTTAGTTTCTAAGAATTTCCTCATTTTGGGGAGGAAAAATGCAATCATCCTAAATGAACCTTTCATTGTTTTTTTGACATCATTTTTGCGCTACATATTACTACGAATTGTGTCTTCTTCGCTAGAAAAACAAAGAAAAGTTAGAATTCATGAGAATTGTGTAGGCATACTTTGGTTTAATTTAAATTAATCAACCCATAACCCATGATTTTTCTATTCTTATTATTAAAAAATCAGGAATTTTTAATTGAAAAAAAGGGAGGTGTAAAATCTTGGGATTGTTTCTGGCTTCTACAGAGATCAGTGTAAGCTAATCCCTGGAGAGAATATTTCTATTACACCCCACAAAATTAACTTCGCTTTGCCTCATTGCTTCATTTCAAAGAATGCACCTGAAATTCGAAATTCAGAGAGATAAGCTTAAGAGACTAGCACCCCAGATTATGTTGTTTAGAAGAAAAAAGAAGATAAAAAGTCATTCAATTTCTTACATATCCTTTCGAGAGGGGCTGACCTCATATTCCAGCTAGGATACTCTCTTGATAGGAATTAGTTAATGGGTATTTGCACCACCGTGGATTAAAGGAAATCTTCTTTATGTCTCGACTAAAGTAGGTGTTTCATCATGAAAAATTAAACTATTATTGTTGTTATAATTATTTGCGACTTTGCAAAGAATAATGCTATTCTATCCTGAATAGGTATTCCCTTATGCCTCAATGGATGGGCTTTTAATCAGCTAGCTCTGACTTATATCTTACCCTGATATGATATTATTGTTATTATTAGAAACCCCTATTGAGTTGAGGTTAACTACAGTACTAGAAACCATCTTGCTGCTTGCATTGCTTGATTTATGATTAGGCTGGATGAGATTTTTAGTAAGTGGCAATTTGTTGTTATTACTACTAATATTTTGATGTTCATTTATCTTCCCTCCTTTTTAGCCAATCTTCAACCCTGACTATATGGATTTATTGAACTCTAACTCTTCGAAGGATATACTAGGAGAGACGGATGTGTTTGGTACAAGATTTATTGTCGAAAGATTATAGCTGGTTTTATGATTTCTAGGTGACGAATTTGAGTTTGAAAATTTAGTTTTCGGCTGTAAATTCACCATTGGCAGATCGTAATACCTTTAGCTGAGGTCATCGTCTTAATAAGAGAACTTAGAATCAGAAGACACCAGCGAATCCATTCTTTATGATACTTTATTGAGCTCTTCTTGCTCGAGTATAGTTTATTTCATAAGTTTTCTCTATTTTTAGCTCACGCGCTGACGAGTTGATTCACCGAAATAATGACCTTCCTGCAAGTCAACAGCGCCATCTAAGCTACTGCCAATTCGAATTTAAGAAGTTTCTTGCCTGTTGTTCCCTTAAGTGCTAATTACCATTTCTATAAGTCCTTGCTTGGCATCTTAATTAGTCATTTGTCTAGATTCGATTTCTTGGCTAATTTCTTTATTCATAGCGGCACTGTGAATATTCAAGAGACTTTTTAATGCCTGTGAAGTTGTAATGAAATTTTCCTAGCTTTGTGTTGCTTCAGTGATACTTACAGGTTGTCTTAATGAAGGTTGCTCTAGTGATTGCATATAAACACACACAATCTAGGAAAGGAGGCTCTATTGGTGTTTTATCCTTCGCCTAATTGTTGGAATTAATTAATTAACTTAGAAATGAAAAAGTGGATTAAAATAGATATCGATATAGTTGTGCAAAAGCTGCATTAAGAGCAATGATCTTGGGTTTGCTTACGTTTCATCTCTGCAAAGAACGCAGGTTATTTTTAATCGTTTATCAGATTAACATCCAATCAGTTTATTCATATTTTTAGTAGCTAAAAATATTCAAAAATATTTGCATTTTTGTTAAATAAAAGAATCGTAGTTGTAAAGCATAATCTTTTTCCTTCTTTTCATCTTTCGATAATAGCCATCAAAGCAACCTTTGAATGGAAATTTATATTGAATAATTTACAAAAGCTTTATTCACTTTAGCAGTTAGTTACTTTATCTCAGTATCACAGATCTCTCAACTTGAATCAATTCTAAAAAGAGGAAGGAGATATTTCCCCCCCTCAGCTTTCTTTAATGCTTCTTTTTTTTCAAGTAGAAGATTATTTAGAGAATAGTTTTTCTCCCCTCCCCTCCCTCACAGATCATTAATCCAGAGATTGTGCAGGCACAGATTACTTGGATAATATGTAAGTAAAAAATAAAGCATATTTTAAGCAAAAGAAGAAAATATGAAAATTCATGTTCTTGTGTAATACATTTAGCGTTCATACATGGACCCCTTTAAGGAAATAACAACATCCAAAATCTTCCATCAATAGTTTTTATTCTATTTTTGACAAAATAAAGGAGTTTTACATTTGCAATAGAAGTGGGATAAGTACTTTCGGCATGATTAATTTCGGGAAATATCCTTATTTTTAAGGATAAGTAAGGAAAATTCTTTTTGAAAAGTACACAATTCACTTGAATTTTGTTTTATTTTACATTTATTGTGTGGAGATTTATTAGATAAAGACTAGGAAATATTTTGAGATATTTCTAAAATCATAAGAGATAAGTGGTGGAATTATGAGAGAGAAAAAAAAAGAGAGGGGGGG
>Ga0302271_10001150_pt1 | contig 25863 bp, 11 predicted proteins | sample III_Bog_N1_1_FD_198767 | JGI IMG/M metagenome (GOLD analysis project Ga0302271, IMG submission 198767) | Peat permafrost microbial communities from Stordalen Mire near Abisko, Sweden - III_Bog_N1_1 | ecosystem: Environmental > Terrestrial > Soil > Wetlands > Peat | place: Sweden: Abisko... | reverse complement strand
CATTTGATTACTGCTAAAGTATCATAAACTAAACTGAAAGTGAGCTAACTGAACAATCAATTCAAAGATAAATCATGAAACATCTACTTAGCTTAGACATGCAGTATTTCGAAGACCACAAAGGAACACAAATAGCTGAAATCGTCACATAAGGAACACAACATATTAGCACTCAATTGCATTTTGGAACTTTTTCAGAAAATCTTAGGAATTGTATTATGTACATAGGTACATTGTATTTTCTTTATAGACAAAGCAGAACGTTGTTCCTGATGCTAGTTTCATTCGCGATTGTTTCTGCTATGGCTAACTGCTATGTAACATCACTAGGATAGAAAGTCAAAAAGGAGCAAGACGAACAAGAATAATTCAGGAATTTCGTGCTAGATGATATTCTCATCAACATACATGCAATTAAATCATTTGGATCTGAGAACAAAGAACTTAGAAATATGGAAAAGATTATTAAGAAGAATGTTGTTCTGAAATCAATAAGTTAGCGGTATTCCTCCATGGAAACAACTATTTTGTATTCTTCGTTTTCGATTTTGAGAATTCTTGTGATCTTCAAGGTGATTTCGAGTTACATCAATGGAACAGAAGAACGAGATATTCTATTGAAGACTTATGGGTAGATCATAATTGATATTTATAATATTCAGCATTGCTGTAATTTCATAGTGAAAAGTTTCATGGGAACTGAAGAATTCTATTATGAAGATAGCAAGAAAGGAATTGGGAAAGTTATGAAATTGTTTTAAGAAAAATCATCGTTTGGGCTTGGAGGAGAAAGTTAGAAGAGAAGAAGTAAGGGCTCAAAATATGAAGGTCTTCTCAAAGGGGATATTAGCTTTGAAAATGTCTGGTTTAAATACCCTGTTTCTAAGAATAACTTAGCAGAATTGAATTAAAAAGAAGTTTCTAATGAAGATGAAGATCAAGTTAAGCGTAAAGAGGATAACTATGATAGTGATTCTGAAGATTAAGAACCTTATCAGCTATGCATTGATCACTTGGAATAAAATGAAGAAAATACTAAAACAATCAAGACTGAAATAAAACAAAGAGAAAATATCCTAACCAATCTATCTTTTGAGATAAAGAAAGGGCAGTGTGTGGCATTTGTTGGAATGAGTGGAAGTGGAAAGTCAACGATTGTTTAATTGATCGAAAGATTCTACGATGTGAGCCAAGGGAATGTACTTTTTGATGGCAAAAACGTTAAAGATATTCCTTTAACTCAACTCAAACGAAGCATTGGATTAGTCTAGTAAGAGCCTTCACTTTTTGACAATGACATTGAGTACAATATCACATATGGCTGCTTGGATGATGAGGATAAATACACTTAGGAAGAATTGAAGTAGATTTGTGATGTTTCTGGAGTGAGCGAATTTGTGTTTGATGAAAAGAGATTTCCAGATGGACTAAAGACACTAGTTGGATCGAAAGGCATGAGACTAAGTGGAGGGTAGAAGCAGAGGGTTGCAATTGCTAGAGCGCTGATGAAAAAGCCAAGTATTTTGATTTTGGATGAAGCGACGAGTTCACTAGATGCAGAAAGCGAGCACGTTGTTCAAACATACATTGATAAATTAGTCGAACATAGAGGGATTACAATCATTGTGATTGCCCACAGGCTGAGCACAATTATCAACAGTGATAGGATATTCGTGATGAAGGATGGATAAATTCAAGAACAAGGCAGACATTAAGAACTTCTAGAAAAAAATGGTGTTTACAAAAAGTTAATTCATCGTTAAATTAAGAATATTTCTGGGAATCAAAATATGACCTCATGAAGAATAGATGTGATTTTTGTTTTTTTGTTTAAGGATCATACGCTGATTTAGTTTAGTTTGTAAGCTGAAAACTAAGGATAAATATTTTATTAGCCCTGATTAAAGATAAAAGATTTGCTGTTATTCTATTTGAAGTTAAAAGAAAAAATTTTTGCAATGAACTACTTTTTCTTCTTTTTTTGTTTAGATTTCCCAAAAGTTTCAAAAAATGTGGTTGTCATCTACAAGAGTTAAACAAAAAGGTAGAATGTAAGAACACAATTTGGAAGGGGAATCTGTAGGATTTTCAACTTGATTTAGAAAAATAAAACTCTTTTCGATAAAAAGAGCATAGCAATTATACAACATCAGTATTATTGCAATAAATAAAAATTATTGAAATACATAAGCAGTTCTGCTATTTTCAATAAAATGGTGAGGAAATAATTTCGGACAACAGGAACAGGTCCAGCACTACCTTAGTAGCAATAAGTGCAGAATGGAATGATTTACTACTTAGCTATTTTATTTAAATGTAAGAAAAATAATAATAAATTCTTAAAAGTGATAATTGTTTTATATTTTGAATTGCTAAACGAATAATTTGTGATGCAGGTGAGACTAAGTAGCAAGTCGAGAAAACAAAACAAATCACATCAGACTCCAATGTCATCATGGAAAACACTAAAAAACTCTAACAATCAACGAATAATTTTACGTAAAAAAGAGATAATAATTGTAGCATGAAATTATCTTTATTTTTCCTAATGCTTAGTCTTTAGTTGCGCCAGCTGATTATAGTGATAGTTATTATCTTAGTTTTGATGATCAGTGGAGAAAGTAGTAAGAGCTCATCGTCATCAAGTAGCAGCAACAACAGTGAAACTGCTTCTAAGACATTATGAGATATTGTTGGAGAGATCAGCAATTTGAGATAGATAGAAATAAAAAGCAAAGGGAATGACTATGCTTAATTTGTTGATTTTATGTGAGATGAATATTTCTTAGAGGCTGTGATAACATTTTAGCTTGATATTTAACTTCCAGCTGATTGGGGAGAAATCAAAGTTTCATAAAGAAAAATGGGCTGATTATGTTGGGAGAAATATTGTCAATTGCCAAGTAAAAAAGATGCAGAAAGCAATGCGCGACAGCAACACAAAACGAATATCAAACTCGATACAAACAATCATTTCCATTTTTTCATTTCACATTATTAAAGTAATTTTGAACCCCTGAGAAAGCAATCTTCCCGATGTTTGTCCCCTTTTCGCAAGCAGTATCAGCTTCTGTTAGAGATTGAGGGCTGAATGGCTTGATAACCTCAGTATTATGCACTAAAGTACCTGCCTCATAGGAAGTAGCTAAATGGTTTAGGATAGTGTGTTAGGATATTAAGTTGTATCCTAAATAGGATTTAGTGAACATGCCTTCAGTAGACACTTTGATGCGCTTGAAAAACGTCTATTAGAGATTAAGTGGCTCAGTGAACCCTGAAATACCGATTATTTATCCATCGACATCCAATAAAGGAACTAACTTATCGAAGTATGCTGCTGTCATGTCGGAAGTATTGTAGATATAATTCACGGATTGAATCCCTTCAGCTTTGAGTTCTTCTGCGAGATTTTTGTTATGGTTTATGACAATGTCAGCTCCGTTTTTCTTGCTGTAAGCGACTGTTTCTGGCCTACTGGCTGTGGCTATCACTTTCAAGCCGAATAGCTTCTTGGCGATTTAAGTAAGAATACTCCCAACTCCACCAGCAGCTCCAACAATTAAAATGGTTTTGTTTCCATTTGTGGTTTTGTCTGCTTCTTTAATACCTAGCACATCATCTAGTCCCTCATAAGCTGTCAATCCTACCAATGGGATTGAAGCTGCCTAGGCCCAATTAAGATTCTTAGGTTTTTTACCAACAATGCGCTCGTCTACAACTTGATATTATGAATATGATCCAAGTCTGCTAATATCACCTGCATAGTACACTTCATCTCCAACTTTGAATAGATTTACCTCGCTTCCTATCTTTTTGACAACTCCAGCAGCATCATAGCCAACTACACCAGGTTTTTATGCAGAAACTGGGCCTAGTAACATTCCTTGATTTTTTCTCTTATAATCAATAGGATTCACTGCTGCAGCTTCAACTTGAACTAGAATATCTTTAGGTCCTAATTCAGCAAGTGGACTAGTAGTCAGGTAATAGTCACCTCCTTGTTTTTCGAAGCCAATTACTTTTGTAGTCTGAGCCATTTTGTTTCGATTTGTACGATTGATTTTGTGATATTTGTTTATTTGTTCTTTGGTTTGTTGTTAATTCTCAGTTGGATAAGGCTGTATGCAGATTTATACTGAGATTTATGTGGGTTCTGTCTATTTCAATGGTATTTTTCGTAGTATTTATGGGGGCAGAATTAATCAATAAATCTATTCAAATTTTTGTGAGTTCAGATTAATCTTTCTTTAAATGTTCCATAGATAAATAAAAGAACATTTGGGGAATTCAATTTTGTAAGTTTCTCAGAGATAATGAGGAGCTTGAATTCTATAGATTCGTTTAGGGAAACAAAGTAGGTTTAATTAAATTATTAGAAGAGTGTTATTCGTAAATGAAAGAATAAACAAATTTAGGAAATAATCATGATTAAAAAAGTGAGTTGATGAAAAAAAGAAAAGGTTTAAAAGTTTTTGTTATGTTGTAATCAAATTAACAAAAACTGAGCAAAAAAAGGACAAACATAAAAATAATTTCATGATAAAAGTAAAAAATAAGAACAAGACAAGAAATCAATTAATAAAATAAATTAAGAGAGTATGTTTCATAGGGTAAAATAATTTTTTTGAAGAGAATATTTCAGCTCATTAAAAAATCAGTTTCACAGAATTGAGAAGCATTTGCTTGAAATCAAATGGATTTTTCAACCAAACGAATCAATTAAGAAATTAAAGATACAGTTGAATTTATGATAAATTTGGAATAATAATTATTCTTCCCTTTTAGTAGCCCTTTAGGTAACTAACTACTCAAATGAATATCCAAATTAACAAAACAATTTTTATTTATCTTATCAGGGTATAATCAGGTAGCAAATCTTTTAGATAAGATCAAATGTCTACCTACATGAATCTTAATTTTATTATTCTTTTTAAAAATACAGCTTCTATTTACGACTTAAAGTATCTTAAATCTCAAAACTTTATCATTTTGAAATGCTTATGCAGACCATCAGATAATTCTTAGAGTACTTGAGTCTCCTTAAACCAACTCAATCTGAAGATAAACCCACTGAAGATTTCCTTTACTTCCAGCTTAGTTACATTAGGAATTATTTCTGCTATGTCTAACTGCTATGTTACATCACTAAGAATAATTCTGGGAATCAAAATATGACCTCATAAAGGAGACGATTTTTGTAGATTTGTTTAAGTTTTATATATGCTAAATTAATTTAATTTGTAAGCTGAAAACTAAGGATAAATACTTGATTGATTTAATCAATTATCATTCTATCACCTTTGAAAATATTCAACACAGTTTGCCTTTTGTGCTAAGAAGGTAATTAAAGATAACAGCGTTATTTTATTTTTTTTGAAGGTAAAGGGCATTTTTTTAGCAATCATCTTAATGAAGTTTTGAGATTTAAATAAATATTTGAGTAAACATACCATAAAAGATCCAAAGGACCTTTTTATTTATGAAAACTTCTGTAGTAGAGAAGCCGAAAAATTCTTTAGCAACAACTGTTGTCTCAATAATGAAAGCAACTGAAGAAATTGCGAAAGACTATTTAACAGAAGGATATTATTAAATCCTCAAAAATAAAAAGTGTATTAGTTTTTAACGATAATTATTTGCTAAGCAAAAACACTTCTTAACAGTTAGTTCAATGTATCATACATATTATGTGTATCATGATCGTTAGAAGAGAATCAAAAACTCTCTTGGAATATTTACCCAATAATAAGAATTATTTCAGCCAAATTCAATGTTGTTTAGAAATAATCAGAGAATAATTTGCTAAAATAACTTTATTATTGTCTATGCATTTTAGTAATTTGTTGAACAGTGTTACTAATCAATTTGGTTAATTTTCTTTTCTCTTACATTTAATTATTTGTAAAAAGTAAATAAATATAGATGTAAGCTGTGGGAAATCATTCAAATTGAGTAATTCATTCAGTGTTAATCTAATGGCAAAGAATTTAATTAAAAGAAGTTTTTTTTGAGCTGAACGTTATCGAAGAAAAATCAATTCTGCTGATATCATGTTTAGAATTATCTGAAATTATCAAGGGGGTTTAAGGATAATCATTCGCAATATTTATTATTTTTGTTTTATTTGAAAAGTTGGAATCTATTAGCAGTTCACCCCTCTCTCAGCGTATTTTCAATTTAAAAATACTTACCCTTATTTTCCTTCTTTTTTTCAATTCTAGATTTCTTTTAAGCATAAAAAACCATTGATTTCAAAAGTAAAATCTCCTTTAATTCAAAACTCTGCCAAATCAAATCTGCTATTTTAGCTTGTCTGTTTTCTTCTTTTCTATTTGATTCATTTTGTAAAATCTCATCCCCGCCTTTCAAACAAATATAAAAATTTACCTTGGTTAATTTTTCGATTTAATTTACTCAGTAATAACAACTAAGTTTAGCTAAATGAAGAAATTCCTTAAGAGTTATTTCATCACTGTTATGGAAATAATGGAGGAAGTACAAAAGTGGTAAACTCCTATCGAAATTCAAGTAGGAATACTTTGCATTTTCTTCATGTAAATGGCTGGCTATTTAATCTTCGATGATCCTGTTAAGCCTTTGAATAATGAAGTCCATAAATATATCGCTTATTTGTTCGAAATATCCACTGGAACTTTCTTACTGCGGATGAAAGGAAATAACATGCTAACATCAATATTCTTTGGGATAATCTCCTCTATCATTTACCTATGCTATATCTACATTGGAGTCCTCACTTACATCCGCAAGAAACAGAAGAAAATCTACCATTAATATAAAAATCTGATTCTCCATGTGAACAGCGTTTTACACACATTTTTCTCCTACTATTTTTGGGTATTCTAAGTGCCCTTCACAGAAATCAATCTGCAGTTCTTGTCCTGCAATGAGGATTCCTTTTTCAGCGAGTACTCAACTGAAGAAGGCTGCAAATCAAAACCTATTATTTTATTAGTTCTAGGCTCCCTTGGGACTTTCCTCGCAATTGTAATTGGATTTGTAGTATTATTATCACTCAGATGTTATGCTTTTAATGACCCCAACAAACTGAAGAGGAACTACACTTTTTTTTAGTTTGCTTCTTTGATCAATATGTACATAGTGATGTTCATTTCGTTTATCTCGAACACTTACCAAACAAACTACGCTTTTGGAATCGTATGTGGATCCTTGCTGCTGTTTGATCTGTTTTTTAATCAGCCACTAAAGCACCCTACTCTCAACATGATCTACACAATGTGCGCGTGTCTGTATACAGTGGGAGTATCTGTGACGACTATTTGGAATTTTTCTGATGTTATGATTGGATATGAAGTTTTAAATTCAGTTCTTCTAATTTCGATGCTTTTGTATTTTGGAATTCGAATTTGGCAAGAAGTTTTACAAACCATGGTTCTAAACAGATAAATGAGACCTTTAATGTAAATTTGCTTGCTAGTTTTTTTTTCTTTTGTTTCTTATTTTTTTCTTTCTTTAGAGAAGACCAAGGAGAGAGCCTAAAAGCACTGGTGGAGTAGCTGGAATATATTGATAATTTATTATGGCAATTAAATAGTAAAATGAATAGCTTCAAGCTAATTGAGATGATCCATTCACATTAGAAAGACTGTAATTATCCAGAATGCCGTTGTCATAGTGGTAATTTCTTCCAACGGGGTGCAGTAGAATTAAAAAGTATTTTAGAATTTATGGAAGATATTTTCTAAAGAGGAATTGACTAAGCTGTAAGAGAGATAATCAGATGGAGATCTAATGCTAATTAGCAGAATAAAATGAGTAAAGCAAAAAGCAGAATTGAAGCAGCATTAACTAAGTTTATCACGTTTGAAATGCGAATCATGACCAAACCAACAAAAGCATATTTGAAATTAAAATCATACATAGCTAGATAAAAATCACTGCCTCTCTATTTTGAGATGATTTCTTTAGTTCTTTCTGAGCAAATCGAAGACAGCATGGATTATGGTTAAATCATTCATGCAGCTGCAATGTAATCTAGAAATTCTTCGAAATCTGTGAACGATTCAGTGAAAGAAAACTTGAATCTCTCCGATGTCATCCAATCAGATCAGACAAAGCTAGAAATCATGCCTAGAATAGCTTAGTTCTTTCTAAAAAAGAGCCAATTTTGGTTGAATATCACTTCTGGCTAAGCAATCTCAATATAAGAATTTTCTAATTAAATCCAACACATATCTAAAGAAGCTATAGGAATACAACGATTCATTAAGCATAAATTTAGAAACACCCTAGCAAGACTAACTCCACAGACTGATATCATCAAATCAAAAGTAAAACAGTAGAACATTAAAAAGATGCTCTTTTTTCATAATTACATGACATAATCACCATTTTATTATCTTGTTTGCAAAGATACTGTCAATTTACTTAAGCGGAGTTAGTGCAGAATACTTAGAGGCATAGTCTTACGAGAATCTTGTAGTAAAATAGGTTTCTTCTGAGTACTCCAAATCCCTAAATGTACTTAATGGGTTCAGTATTTTAAAAGGAGACATGCAATGCCTTAGAATTAGTATGGTAAAAGAACGAAACAAGATAATAAATTCAAAACATTCTCGTCTTGCTAATTTTTTCGGATATTCTTTATCTAGTTTCTAAGCTGTCACTACAATTAAGCGTCTAATGCCACCTTTTTTTGCTAAGATACACGATTCTTTCACAGACAATATGTCTGAAAGAGGATTCTCTCCAATATTAGCTAGCAAGTTAACTACGTTTTTTCAAGATTCTCTTGGTTTTCTACAGCAGACAAATATTTATTTATCCAACATGCAAGGCTTTTTTGATGACTACATTATTCAAGCTGCGTTTTTGAAACTGCATCCTCAAGGACAGTTCATTATTTTCGATGATACTGGAGTTGTTAGAGGAATAACACAATCTCTCTTTTAGAATTTCTTTAGAGTCAAGGATCTTAAGGGGAATCAAATCTCTTAAAATAACGAATAGTCTGAGAGAAACGTAAGAAATTACTTAAAATAGTTTGATTAAAATTACAGTTTCTTTTTTCTTAGATAAAATAACCCGAGACGATTCTGAATATAGATTAGTTTTGTGAATAAATTAATACCAATTTGATCATTCCTTCGATTTTTAAACATGTTGGGAAGGAGATCAACCAAGAAACATCAACATTATCTCCTTTCGATCAGGGGTATGTTAATTCAGAGAAAATAATATGTCTGATGCAGTCGGCTTCAGTTTATATTCCTACCCGTCTGCTTTAACTCAATGATTTGCTGGTTTAGATGCCAGAAAACCAATAACTGTACTCCACGAAAGTTCTAGGCATGTAAAGCCCTGAACATAAAAATTTATTGACCACTTCTGCAGAGTTTACTTAAAAACAGCATCAACTCAAATCCTTTTTTTCTCAACACAGAAATGTAATCAAAGTTTTAAATGTATGCGAGTAGCATTTAAGAACTTCATAAAGACTAACTTAACGAAATTATTTTGAAATTTGTTTGTTTTAGGATTGGAAGGATTCCTCTCTACACCGAAAATTTAAAGTGAAGTTTAATTTAGTGAAGAAAACTTTTTGGTTTGCTCAAGAAAACAGTAGGGAAATGGTAAATAAGAACTTTTTCGTTGTTGAAGTATTGCAATAAAAAGAATTCCTTCTTAGTGAAAAGATTGATTCCATAGGTGTTAGTCCATTAAATATTAAAGTATCAGAAATGGATGTTCAAAAAAGAGAAGTGAATATCCCTAAAACATCTAACAACAATAAAAAATAAGATTTTACTTTCTACAGCAAAAATGATCATAGCTAAAAAGACGCTCCTACCTCTATTAACAGTAAGGCACTTCCAAATTTTCAGAAAAATAATGAAATGGTAGTACTTGATAGGGATACTGACAATTAGGCTGTATTCCCAAATGAATTAATAATTTCTAAGAAAACTGAAAAATAGAACATTTAGAAAAACTTTACTAATAGTAATAATAGCAGTAACGATGATCTTAGTAGTGACTAAAGCAAAGAAGATTCGTTTTTTGGGAAGGGAAAGGAAATCCAGGAAGATCAAGAAAATAGAGATTTTCTAGAAACTAATAAACCAAAATCAAGTAAAATTATAAAATCCCCTAGAGAATGTAATATTAAAAACACAGAGCAAACAGAATAATATTTTCTGCATAATGACACTTCATACATAAATAATTTTGAAGACCGAAAAAAAGTTATGACAGACTTTGGGTTATTTGAAATTACTAGTGCAGATAACTTGATTTAAAAAATCAGTGAGAAACCTGTAATAAATGAGAAAACAACTTTAAATAAGAAATTAGTTCGTTGTAATTCTAGTGTGCAAACTACTGATCGTGTGAATTAAATAACGACAGAAAAAGGAGGGGACATTACCTTGCCTGAGATAAAGGGGAAGGCACTGAATTTAAAATCAACAAAAGAAAAAATGGATGATCAAGTCAATAACCGTAACTACATCAATAGCAAGACTAATCATAATGATAAACAAAATACTAATACTGTTATTATTAAAATGACTATCCCTGACACCTCAAAATCTATGGAAGCAGTTATGCAAAATGAAATTGAAAAACCAGAGAAAGCTGAAAATTTTGGTGTGAGAAATAGCTAAGTTCGCAGGGACTTAAAAAACAATAATAATTAACTATCTAAGATATCATTATCAACGAATATTAAATCTTTGAGTGAGAAGCTAGTTTAGGAAATCATCAGAAAACCAAAAGTCACTTTTGAAGAAATAATTCTTATCGTCTTTTGTAATTATTTCAATGGTGTTTTGTTTAATTATTTTGATTTTATTTTCAGCTAAATATGTTTCTAATTTCTTGAGTTATCCTTTTTGATTGTTAATGTTGTTTCCCTTGATTAGGTGCCATTTTTAGTGCATTTATCTGTTCCAGCATTTACTTCACTTCAGTCACATCAGAATAGTTTCAAGGAATCAAAACAGAAATTGCTTAAAGTTACATAATCTCCTACTAGCAAACAGTTGCAAGCAATCTCACACTTGTGGTCTCTAATCTGTTCTTAATGCTTGAAGGAAGCGTTTATTCTTCTTCCTTGACTGGAAAACTGCTAGAATATTAATTTCAATTATGCTTCGAACTTGGACAGACTTACTAAACTGCTTTGGCAAATGCCATGCCAATTGTCTTTAGCCTGATCGAAGAGAATCCTGTTTCTTTAAATATGATTCTATCTTCTAACAGGTATTGAGATTATTTGTCTAATTATCAATAACTCAACTTATAATTACTCTTTTTTTCATTTCTTTTTGAAATTAAAAATTATTTTTCTTATCAGAATTTCAAGCTATTCCAGTTAAAATGTTGTGGAAGCTCTTTGGGAAATTGGAGAGAAATCTCTTGAGACTTGTCCATTTAATGCAATTACCAATTCATATAGCCTTGGAGTAGATTCTATTATTTTCTTAATTGCAAATTACTTACAAATGGAGGAAACCGCATCTGTGCTGTCTGAGAGAATGCTATCCAGAGCAATGCAACGTGACTCTGATCTTATGAATGGAGTGGTTGTAGCTGTGTTAATCAGTATCATTGTTGGAAGCGTAGGGATTGTAGTTGTTTTAGTTTTTCTGAATAAACATAAGAAATTCAAGGAAAGAATATTGATGTTCGTAGGACGAATAACAAAATAAGATGCTGAGAAAGAAATTATTAAATTTAAGTAATGCAGCCTTATCTTGCAAGATCCTAATGAATCTTGGAAGGAATTTGATTTTGTTGAATATCTCACGACAGGGGATGATATTTCTTAGGGAAGATAAAAACCCTTCTTGGAAAATCATCGAGACGTTGCTAATGGGAGTGATAAAAATGTCATGCATCATCTAAAAAACAATGGATTCTAGCAGCCAATAAGCAGCCATTTTGATAAAACTTCAGCTTCTCAGCATAAAGAAGTTTTACCATTTAGCAAAGAGAAATAACTCTAAAATTTAAAATCTCAAAAGAAAAGTCAACATAATGGTACTAAGGTAACTGAAGAGCTCTCTCTAACATCTCGATAAGCTAAAACATAGTCTAATTAATTAGTAACTCGCTTAGTTTCTTCATAATTTCGTAGTCGCAGCCTCCCGTAATTCAAAGAATTAAGTGTATTCTTGGGGCTTATTTTCTCATATTTTCTATTCATATCCCTTGCAGCAATCTTCGCAAAGGTAGAGAGTTCTAAAATTGACACTGCTGTGACTTTCTACTCTACTTAGATTGACACACTATCCTCCAGTAGATCCTTTATCATCCTCTCTTCTTTTCTTCTCACTAATGATCATTTCATTTAATAATTCGGTAGCCAACCCAATAATGAAGCCTACTAAACATTTGTTCTAGCATACAAAAAAGCCATTTCCATATTGAAATCCTTCTCAGCAAACTTCATAAGCGAACTCTCCATTCAATAGTTACTCCCTGAATCTACTGTTGATTTATCTGAGAAGCTGTTTGAAAAAGAGCTATGCAGTATCCTAGAATCTCAAAATGAATCAGCACTCCCTAGTTATCTCTTATTCTATTTTAAGTAACTCTGCATTGATCAATTCTCTCTTGACGAAACTAACATACCAATGTAACTGACTTCAGTTAGTAATGGGATTGTTGGGATATCTAAATTCATCTAAGATTTTGGAAGTTATGTTCTAGAATTCAGTTAGATTTCTGATCCAACTGCTAAAGACATCATAATGATCAATATTTTGAATTCTGAGCAAGCTAAAACGTATCTCCTTCATGGATTTGAGCTTCCCTTGAGTGTCTTAGTTTATTTTCTTGATCTCCTCCAATTAGGTTTTGCAGATTAAAGTCAAGTGCTTCTGAATATTTTTGTGTATTATTTCTCAATAATAGGTACATTTCTCATTTTATTTTCAGTCTCAACTCTTATTTATTTCCTGAGAAATATGCGGAAGACTCTCTATGATATTACCTTTGCGTTAACATTGGTTCCTTATGATAAACTCATCGATGAAAATGCTATTTCGATTCTGAAAAATATAAAGAAAGCATAATGAACTGAGATTTACGAATTCTCAGCACTCAATTAGACTTCAAAAAGTTATGATAATTTCATTTTGTATATTAATTGCACTAGAAATTAAACATTGCTTGACACATCCCTTTTTTATTGTAGAAGAACAAAACTTGAAGATTGAAATTGCTCATTTTTTTAATTATTTATCGTACATTCTGGGGAGAAAAAAAAATTGAAAGGAAAGATGAGGAGGGCATGATTTATTTGGAATAATTATCCTCTTTAAGTAGTCAATAGATACACTTATCTAAACTTAATACAAATTGTTTTGATTGAGAGATACAAGTCAAAACTTTAATCTCTCCTGTTTTATTTAAACTTCCTCAAATGGCCTCGATATTTGTTTAATCACTTAACATCTTAGAACAATTCATAACAAATATCTCATTTAGCCTCATCATCGAATAAAAGTCTTTAAAATATCTGATGCAACCAAGTGAAGTTTCCTTTTTCTTACAAGAGATAATTTTTCTATTAATTCATTCGAGTTCCTTTCATTGCTCAAGGACATTTTTTTTTAATTATATTTGGTTTACTCCTATTTTTTCGAGATAACTAAATAGCTCCCTTAATTCAGATAATTCATAATCAACCCAATCATTCTCTCTTTTTTTTCTTTTATAAGGAAATTTCATTTTCTCTTGTGGGCAGTCAAATTTTTTATTAAACCTATCTATAAAAATACTATAACTCTTTGTTATTTTAATAAACTCAAAAACAACTTCTCTTTTGACATCTTTTTAAGCATAATGTCAAACAAAGCTTTATTTCAACAATAAAGAGGATTTCTTAGACATCAGATACCACGTTGCTTTCCTTATATTAAGATACAGTTTTTAACAGAAATTAAAATATTGCTTTGTGTAAAGTAACAACATTAATTAAAAAAATACTCTTAATCTCAAAACTTTTCCGAGCAAAGATCTGATTTGATTTATTATTTTTAGACTACTCATGGGAGAATTTTGCAATTTATTTTCACAATTTAACAAGGACTTCATTATCTGCAGATAATTCTGGGAGAGGGAATAATATTGAAAGTTTTGGAATTTTTTGATCACTGTCTGGTAAATTTAATTCCAAGCGTAAAATTTATAATCTCATCCCTTACAATTACTGATTTACGTTAGTTACTTTCGAATACCACCATCCAAGTATCCAATTAGCTTTCTGCTGGTAAAAAAGGGCTTTTTCATTTTTTTAATTGATTTCATTTCTTTGCTTAAATAATAAATTAGGAGAGAGTTTCTAATTCTTCTTAATAATACAAAAGCTCATCTTTAGCGATGAAAAATGCAGTGAAACACTATTGTGCAACTGTCATGGAGATCATGGAAGAGAATTAGCGATGGCAAGCACCAATCGGAGTACAAGCTGGGTTTATAGCAGTTTTCTTTATGCAGATAGGAGGATATTTTTTCTATCATAATCCGGAGAAGCCTATCTACAATGAAGTGCATTTCTACATTGCATATATTTTTGAGTTTTCTACTGGAACTTACCTACTGCAGATGAAAGGCAACAGCACTTTGACGCTAGTGTGGTATGGGATAATTTCAGCGATCATCTATCTTTGCTTTATTTACATTGGAATCATTACTTACCTTCGCTTGAAGTAAAAGCAATTCCTTCACAGCTAGAAACACTTGGTTCTTCATGTGAATAGCATTCTTCACACGTTTTTCTCGTTTTATTACTGGATATTTTAAATTCCTTTTATAGAAATCAGTATTTAGTTCTTATCTTGTAATGAACATAGTTTTCTTGTAGAGTACAGATCAGAATAAGGATGCAAATCTAAACCTATGATTCTCTAAGTTTTAGGCTCTCTTTCTGCTTTTTTGTCAATTCTAATTGGAATAACAGTTCTGCTATTTCTGAGACGCTTTGCTTTCAATGAGGTCAATTCTATCAAAAGAAATTATTCCAACTTATAACTTGCTTCTCTCCTTTTCATGTATACGATAATATTCATCAGCTTTCTCGCATAGCCTAATGTATTCAGTTATTTCTGTGGGATTATTGGAGGAGCTTTGCTATTTTTAAATCTAACTATTGACCCACCATTGAAAAATCCAATCCTCAATAATATCTACACATTTAGTGTGTGCTTCTACACAACTTGTTCTATTTTAGTATATATATGGACATAAACTTCGATTATGAACAGCCATGAAGTGATTTTTATTCTCCTTCTTCTTTCTTCTCTGTTGTACTTTGGAGTCCATTAGTGGATGTAAACTCAGAAGATCACTCTTTACGAACTTACCAAAACTAAATCCTTAATGTAAACATCATACAAAATTAACAAATTTAATTTGAATTTCCACCAAAAGAAATGCAAATGAAAGGGATAATTGCTATTATTTGAATCTAAATAAATCCATTTTATTAATTTTTTCCACAGAGAAGACGATGGAAGAAGCTTAGAAAAACTTGTCTAACAACTTGAAAATCTCGAAAGTCTTCTAGAAGAAAAAGACCAAAATAGAATTAGGATTGTTGAAATGCTAAACAATCACAAAAACAACTGTGAAATATCTGATTGTTGCTGCCATCGGGAGTAGTTTTTCTTCAACGGGCAAGTGAATGTTTCCTGTGTTTTAAATCTAATTGAAGAAATCTTTTGTAGAGGCTTAGATCACACTTTGAGAGGTTAAAAATAGTTAGATTTAGAGTCCGGAAATTCATAATCATGGATAAAAATAGACAGAGGGAAAACTAGAGTTGAAAGTGTCATTATGAAATACATTACTTTCCTCGTAAGAGTCATGGCTAAACCAACAAAAGGATATTTTGAACTCAAGAAGTACATCTCCAAGGAAAGATCACTTTCTTTGTACTTTGAATTGATATCATCTGTGCTTTCAGAGAGAATTGAAGAAAATATTGAATATGCTTAGTAGTTCCTTGGATCGTCAATTGAGTGGAATGAATCTAAAATCTAAATCGATTCTGTCAAAGAAGCCTTAGATCTTCGGAGTGTCATTGATTCCGATGCTCAAAAGAGAGTGTTTCTCCCATAACTTGCTTAATTTTTCCAAAAAAAGAGCGAATTCTGGAGGAATTTGATTTCTACACAGATTTCCATGACTGAGTTCTCAAATCAAGCTTAGCTCCTATCTCAAGCAGGAAATTAAGTGCGAATTTTTGTCAGAAAGCATTTCGCTAACCAACCAGCTAAGTTTTCCTAACACACTGATATTATCAAAGCAAAGGTAAGGATAAATCTATTTATTTTTCAAGTTTGAGCAAATTCATGCAAAAAATTATCTTATGATAACTACCAAACTTATCTAGATTTTCTAATTTTTTCTTTGTTTTTTTTTCCATATTCGTAGATACTTTCAATTTACTTCAGTGGAGTGAGTGCAGAGTATCAAAGTGCCTATTCTTACTAAAACATAGTATGGCAACAACTTTCCAGTGATTATTTATAGTCTCTGGATGTCCTGAATGGTTTTAGTATCTTAACTGGAGACGTGTAATGCATGCAGATCAGCATGGCGAAATATCCTGGGAAAATTCTCACAAAAAAGTATCTTCTGTTTGCTGAATTTTTTGGTTACACCATGTCTGGATTTGAAAGTATCAGAAATATCCATCATCTTATGCCTCCATTCTTTGCAGGCATTCATGATTCCTTAGTTAATAACATGGCATAAAGAGGATTCTCTCCTATTTTAGCTAGCAAACTATGTAGTTTTTTCTTAGATTCTGAAGGATTTCTACAGCATGTAAATATCTATTTGTCAAATATGCAAGGACTGCATGATGACTATTGCATTCAGGCTGCTTTTTTGAAGTTGAATTCTCGACAATAATTCATTATTTTTGATGATATGGGGGTTGTAAGAGGGATATCTCAAGCAATATTTAAACTCCTCTTTAAAGTTAGGAAAGAATCATTTTCCAACCAAATGAAGCTGTTCTTCAATACAAATGGAAAGAGCAAGTAAACACATGTAAAACACTACTAAAATATGGAGTTTTTAATTTAGTTAAAGTTAGTATTTCCCTTCACATTATTTTTTTGCTGATAGGCTCAGGAAACAGACATTCTAGATGTAAGTTAATTCGTTGAAAAAATCAACATCTACTTGATGGTACCTTAGTTGATAAAGTACACTTAAAAGCATTTAGCTCAAGAGGTTCCAAAGTATCCAGCACTCGACCCGAAGTATTTCAACTCAGAACAATAAATCTGCCATATGGAGTAGACATCTATTTCAGTTCCGATTTAGCTTCTTTCTTTCAATAATCTTCTAAAAATAATAATGTCAAGACAAGAAATTCTTGCTGATTTTTCTTCTAAAATTAATAATTTCACTCTCTAAAGTGATTTCATTAGCTCTTCTACTACTTCAGGAAAACCAGCTACTCCTAAAGAATCTCCATTTTCTTTGGAATTTGAGACTTTCTTTGAAAATTATTTAAAAGTAAAAGCTAAAATTAACCTTATTTTATTCATATTTTTCAATTAATATTTGGTTTATTTTCAAGGAATAAAACGAGAATTCACTTTATAGCTCATTAAACGTGAAGTTTAATCTGACGAAGAAGACATACTGGTACTTAACAAGATATGGGAAAATGGCAAACAAAGTATTGTTTGTAATGGAAGTGATCGAATCAGTTGATGTAACTTCAGTTAATACTGCCAATCAAAATCTGAATGATTCCATACCGTTATTAGAATAACAATCAAATAATAAAGACCCGCTTGGTGAGAACAGCATTCATCTGAATCAAAATGGTAACAACAGCACAAAAATCAGTAATGAATACAATAAAAGTCATGAGAAAAACATCAGTAATTTATACACAAATTAGTTTACTTTTAAACTTGATGAGAATGGTAAAATTGATACCAACTTTATCGAAACGCCAAAGCAAATCAGTCCTTAAAAGATCAAAATTATTGCCCCTATTAGTCATGATAATTATGTGCCTTAATTAACAATCTCTCCAAACAGTGATCGATAATTGATTTCTGAAAATGAAATCAATGAAAATAATCTTAAACATTGTCAAGATTCCAATACAACAAATGGAAATCCTCTACAATCTATTCACAAAAGTGAAGTTGTATTTATTTAAACAAACAAGATGAAATCATCTTAGACTTTCAAACCTACACAGGATAACTAGAACTCGACATAAGGTAACATTAATATCTCAGAAAATACGAAAAGAGAGCCTCTTAGATCAGAGAACAATGATCTTTTAAATACACTTCATAAACACATTTTTTAGAATTAAGAAAGAGATTAAAAGTATTTCAAAAGCGCAGCAAAGTAATAGTCTAAATCGAGTATTCAAAGATAAGATTCAAACAAATATGAATCATAACACCCTTAAAGAAACGAATCTGATTAAGATAGTTGCGTAGCTTCAATAAGAGGGAAGGAAGATTACACCACAAATAAACAAACATAAAGATAGAATTAACTAATGAAGTCTGAGATAAATCATAAATAAATTGATAAGAGGCTCGAAGACAACAAGAATAATAATAACCTTGCAGCTAAAAGATCGAATTGTGTTTCTCGTAAATAACAAACAATGAATTAGCAAAGCGAGCACAATATACTTAACAAAACCAAGCAAGAAAGGCTACATAATTAATAAATAAATGCCTCTCTATCGAAAACGTCGTAAAGAAGTAAGGTGAATACACTGAGCTAATATCTCATGCAGGATATGATCAAAAAACCAAAACTATTCTACTAAACTGTCATTCTCTCCATTTTCAGTAAGGGCGACATTCCCCAATTTCTAATCCAATTATCCTGAATTTTTAATACATGATTATTCTTAATAAATTATTAATTTCTTTTCTTTGTTTTTGCATTTCTTTTCAGCCATCTTCTTTGCAGTTTTTATCGGAGCAAGCATTTATTTCACATAAGTGACATCGGAGTAGCTGCAAGAAATCAAAACAGAGATTAATAACAGCTACATTATCTAACATTAGCAAACTGTGTCCAGCAACATAACTCTGGCAGGATCAAATATTTTTCTCATGCTAGATGACACAATTTATGATACAACTCTGACTTCGCAACTCTTCAGCAATGAAATTACACTATGCAACGAGTTAGGGTTAAGCTATCAAACAGCTCTAGCAAACGCTATGCCTATAGTATTTAGTGTTATTGATGGAAATCCACTTAGCTATTCTTTTTGGATTTTTTCAAGTTCGTAAATTAAAAAAAAATTATATTTTTGTTAGAAATAATGATTTTTGAGCTCATTACACTTTGTTTATCAGATTTCAAATTGAATAAGTTTTCAGTGTAGAAGAAGCCCTCTGGTAAGTTGGAATCCAATCTTTTTTGTCTTGTCCAAAAGATTATTCTGGGGACTATGTTCTCGGCACTTATCAAATTGCATTTTTGGTTTTAAATGTAGCTTAATTGGAACAAGCATCAACGGAATTAAATAATCGAATGCTTAACTAAGGTTTAGGTCGTGATACTTAGCTAATGGATGGAGTTTTTGTAGCAACTTTTGTATCGATTAGTGTGGGTATCTTAAGCATTGTAGTTATTTTGATATTCCTGAGAAGACACAGGTAATTCAAAGAAAGAGTACTTTTACTTGTCACAAGAGTAAGTAGACAAGAAGCTGAGAAAGAGATCGCTAAATTCAAGAAATGCAGTTTGCTTTTGCTTGATCCCAGCGAATCCTGGGCGAATTTCGATTTTGTCTCTTATCTCACTACGGATTATGTCATAGAAGAAAAGAATAATAATGCAAAAATTAATGAAGTAAGCATGCGTAGGAGCAGACATATTAACTTATAAGCTTAAGATAATTAGAATGAAGACATCAAGGAGCCGCATCCTTTTGAAAATCATGGAAATTTCCATCCAAGAAGCAAAATTTCTATGAGCTAGCTTCTCAATGAACCTTAAGGAGCTACTTAGACTGAAATATAAACTTAAAAAATTGTCCCAAATAAACAATTTCTAAATAAAGAAGGCCAAGACATCGTTCGGTTTAGATTAAACAAAAAAATGGCAGTCACTTTGGATAATATTTTGCCTCAATAGCAATAATCTTAAAGTGGGTTACAAAAGAAGTAACAATCTCGATTAGTTTCTTCATAATTAACCACCCGAAATCTATCCCCATTCAAAGAAGTGAGTATATTTATAGGGCTGATCTTAATGGGATTCGCTTTTATGCTGATAGCGACGATTATTGCATTAGTTGAAAGCGCCAAATTAGATACAGCAGTGACATTCTACTCTGAATTGATCTCGACTTTTTCATCAATTCGCGCATTTCTTGTACTGAGTATTTTAGTTCTCATCAATGATCATTTCCAATTTGGGATTTCTTACATCACTAGCATTGTCTAAGCAAGAGATAATATTTAATCATTTTCAAACAAATTCATTGATTGGCTTTAAATGCAAACTATGCTGCCTGAAGCGTCTAAATCATTGCTTTCTTAGCTTTTTGAAAATGATATCTGTGATACTCTCACAAATAATTCATCTTCAATTCCTGCTTACCTCTTGTATTAATTCAATAAACTCTGTGTAAATCAAGATTCTCTTGATGAATCGAATATCCAATACTAGCTGCAACTTGTTGCGAAAGGAATCTCAGGCCTGACTAATTAAATCTTATCTTTATGTAGCGATATTTTAGAATTCTCTAATATAACTGATCCAGTATTGAAGGAAAGCTAAATGAGATCAATATTAAACTCCGAGTTTTCGAAAAGCCTTTTAATTCATGGTTTTGAGCTTCCCTTGAACACAGTAGCATATATGTTAGAGCTGCTTTAATAAGGATACATGGATAGAAGCTAGACATTACTGGATCTTTTTGTTAATTATTTTGCAATAGTAGGATCACTTCTACTGGTCTGTTCACTTACAGTCTGTTTGCTGTATTTGAAAACAATGAAGACTAATCTTAAAGATATGACATTTTCTCTTACTCTTCTACCGTATGAAAGACTAATTGATGACAATTCAATATCGATTCTTAGAAACCTTAAATAATCTCAGTGAAGAGATGATAAAAAGCATTTTATGTAAAAGTTATGATTATGTTTTTAAGAAACTATTTGTTGTTGATTTTTTGTTTTAATAAATAATCTGATTTGATTTAAAAAAATAATTAAAATGATAGCAAATCTTATGAGATGATTTAAATATCACCTTTGATTATTTTTAAAGTGAGATGAAATGGGTAAAACTGAAAAATAAAGAAAAATAGAAGAAATCCGCGAGATTTAGGCATGAAACCAGCCTGAGGAAAAAATTACATAAAAAACTCAGAAAAGAAAATAAAAAAAAGAAAAAAATTAAAGAAAATATCTAACTAGCATAGAATACCATTTGTGATCAAATGTTTCATGAAATTTAAATGGAGACTCAACAATTCTAAGAATCTATTGTTGAAAGATATTCAATAAGCTCATATAATCTATAAAAACTGATGAAAAAACTACAATAAACACCTAGTTAATTAATAGATTCAATCCAATTATTTCATGGTGAGAATAGTATTGAAGAGAATGAAGCAAAGTATTTAGGAGAAGAAATTTCAAAGTGTGTTACTCTCACTTCTTTATAGCTAGATCTCAGTTGGAATATTATTGGTGAGAATGGTGCAAAGTCTTTAGGAGAAGGAATTTCAAAGTGTGTTACTCTCACTTCTTTAAATCTAGATCTCAGAGGTAATCGTATTGGTGATAATGGTACAAAGTACTTAGGAGAAGGAGTTTTAAAGTGTGTTACTCTCACATCTTTATATTTAGATCTCAACCGTAATTGTATTGGTGAGAATGGTGCAAAGTATTTAGGAGAAGAAATTTCAAAGAATGTTACTCTCACTTCTTTAGTTCTAGATCTCAACCATAATAGAATTGATAACAATAGTGCAAAGTATTTAGGAGAAGGAATTTCAAAGAATGTGACTCTCACTTCTTTAGTTCTAGATCTCAACCATAATAGAATTGGTGAGAATGGTGCAAAGTATTTAGGAGAAGGAATTTCAAAGTATGTTACTATCACTTCTTTAGTTCTAGATCTCAACAATAATAGAATTGGTTACAATGGTGCAAAGTATTTAGGAGAAGGAATTTCTAAATGTACTACTCTCACTTCTTTAGATCTTTATCTCAGGCATAATGATATTGATGAGAATGATGATAGAATATTAGCATAAGTTTTTATCAAAGCAAAAAGATTGATAAAATATAATATTTAATTTTGATGTTAATGATTTATATGCTTCATACAATTAAACAAGTATTTTTAAAGTGTTTAACTCACTTCTCTAATACTAAATTAATAATAATAAAATGACTTATTAGTATTCTTTTAACACTACCTTTTTTTACAGTTACTACGATAAAAAAATAAAATAGGAGGGTTCTTATGTATTCCATATTGAAAAGCTATTATTTAACTAAGAATTGCAATAAATATTTCGATTTTGATTTTCTGGAAATCTAATAATTTAACTTTTTTTAGTTGACGAGGGTAATCTTAGGAATGGTATCTTCAAAAATATTGCTCATAATAATAAGGCAGCATAAAATAAAATAAAAATAAGGTCTTGCAAAAATGGACCAGAAAATCTTCAAAATTTATTTTTCCAATGAATACTGAGTTTTGATTAGTTCTCTTTAATTTTCTTGTGATAGTTAGCTAGAAGGTTAAAAAATTGGAAATCTCTCAAGAATTAATTTTTTTAATGCGGACACTTAATCAATTAGTTCAAACAAAATGACCTGAAATTGCAAGAAAAACAATGATAATAATAATATTAAGAAAGCAGAATGAACTTAGATTTAAGAGTTCTACTGATAAATTAGACTTCAAAAAGTTGTGATAATTATACTTTGTGTAATTAATTAATTACATTAGCAACTAAGTATTGATTGGCTAATTTCTTACTTATCTTAGTAGAAAAATAACTTAAAGAAGTAAATCCATTTTTTCTTTTTATATTTAGTGTTTTTTGGGGAGAAAAAATAATTGAAAGGAAAGGTGAGAAGGGCACTATTTTCTGAGGTATAAATAGCCTCTTTCAGTAGTCTATTAACATCAGATGTACACACTTAACTACAAATTAATATAAGTTGTTTTGATTGAGAAATATGAGCAAAACCTTAAATTTCTCTTATATTATTTCTATTTCTCAAATGGCTTCTATTTTTTTCGCTAAAAATCTTAAACAATTCATAGCATTCACCATTTTTAGCTTCATTTTTAGCCTCGCGATGGCTTTGTAGCCTATTAAAATAATTATTATAACCCAGCAAAGATTCCTTTTTCCTTACAAGAGATAATTTTTCTATAAATTCATTCAGGTTTCTTTCATAGCTAATTGCTAATTTCCCCTTTCAATTTGGTTCACTCTTTTTTTTTTAGTTTTTTCTAATTTTGTTAACATCTTATGTGGGCTGTGTCAAATTTCATATCAAACCAATCTAATTTAGTTCTTTATCTTTTTAAAAAACCCCAAAAGTTACTCCTCTTTTGATATTTCTATGAAGCTAAAATTGGTTCTTTTCTAACAAGTTACACTTGATTTTTAAAAATAAAACCGCCACAGCACTTACAATCATATTGTTTAAATGAAAAATTTAAATTTAACTTTCTTTAGACAACTTAAATTAGATAAGTTACTCTTAATCTCAAAGCTTTTTCACTTAGTGGATATCTTGTTTAATGAATTATTCTTAAATTGCTCATTGGAATCTATCAGTGCAATCTTATAATGAATTTTACAATTTATTCTCACAGGTAAAACTAGAAATACATCAATTGCAGATACTTCTGCGAAAGGGAATAATAATTACAATTTTGGAAAAATTAATATTTTTTTGATTACAGTCTGTAAAATTCAATTTCAAGCCTAAAATTTACAATCTCATCAGCCCTTACAATTGCAAATATATTTTGTTACTTCACAAATTCTACCATTCAATCATTCAATTAGCTTTCTGCTGGAAAAAAATTGCTTTTTCGTTTTTTTAATTTCGTTATTTTAATAATAAATTAGGAGAGAGTTTCTATATCTTCTTTTTCATACAAAAGCCCATCTTTTGCGATGAAAAATGCAGTGAAACACTATTGCGCAACTGTCATGGAGATCATGGAAGAGAATTAACGATGGCAAGCACCAATCGGAGTACAAGCTGGGTTTATAGCAATATTCTTTATGCAGATGGGAGGATATTTATTCTTTCATGATCCAGAAAAGCCTATCTACAATGAAGTGCATTTCTACTTTGCTTACATTTCTGAGCTTTCTACTGGGACTTATCTACTGCAGATGAAAGGCAACGATACTTTGACACTAGTATGGTATGGGATAATTTCAGCGATCATCTACCTTTGCTTTATATACATTGGAATCCTTACTTACCTTCGCTTGAAGTAGAAGCAATTCCTACATAGTTAGAGACACTTGATTCTTCATGTCAATAGCCTTCTACACACGTTTTTCTCATTTTATTACTGGATATTTTAAGTCCCTTTTATAGAAATCAGTCTTTAATTCTTATCTTGCAATGAAGACAGCTTTCTTGTTGAGTACAGATCTGAATCAGGATGTAAATCTAAACCTGTGATTCTCTAAGTTTTAGGCTTTTTTTCGGCTTCTTTCTCAATTCTAATTGGAATAACAGTTCTGCTATTTCTGCGTTGTTTTGCTTTCAATGAGCCCAACCCTCTCAAAAGGAATTATTCCATCTTATAACTTGCTTCTCTCCTTTTTATGTATTCTATTATTTTCATCTGCTTTCTCTCTTCAACTAATGTATTCAGTTATTTCTGTGGGATTATTGGAGGAGCTTTGCTACTTTTAAATCTGACTATTATTCCACCACTGAAAAATCCTATCCTCAATAATATCTACACATTCAGTGTGTGTTTCTACACCATTAGTTCTATTGTAATATTTCTGTGGACATATACTTCGATTATGGACAGCAATGAAGTGATTTTTATTCTCCTTCTTCTTTCTTCTCTGTTGTACTTTGGAATCCATCAGTGGATGTCGATCTCTCTTTATGAACTCAGAAAAACTTAATCTTTAAGGTAAATTGATGCAAAGTTAGCAGATTTAATTTGAATTTCCCTCAGAAGAAAATACAAATGAAAAGGACTATTGCTATTATTAGTAATATTTAATTCATATTTTTTATTTCTCCACACAGAGAAGATGATGGAAGAAGCTTAGAAAAACTTGTCTAGCAACTTGAGAATCTCGAAAGTCTTCTAGAAGAAAAAGACCAAAATAGATTTAGGATTATTGAAATGCTAAATAATCACAAAAACGGCTGTGAAATTTCTGAATGTTGTTGTCATCGGGAGTAGTTTTTCTTCAACGGACAAGTGAATGTTCCCTGTGTTTTAAATCTAATCGAAGAAATCTTTTGTAGAGGCTTAGATCACTCTTTAAGAGGTTAAAAATAATTAGAAACAGATAACGGAAATTCATAATCATGGATAAAAATAGACAGAGGAAAATCTAGAGTTGAAAGTGTCATTATGAAATACATTACCTTCCTTGTAAGAGTCATGGTTAAACCCACAAAAGGATATTTTGAGCTCAAGAAATACATCTCCAAGGAAAGATCACTTTCTTTATACTTTGAATTGATATCATCTGTGCTTTCAGAGAGAATTGAAGCAAACATCGAATATGCTTAGATGTTTCTTGGATCTTCAATTTAATCTAATGAACCTAAAAACTAAATTGATCCTATCAAAGAAGGCTTAGATCTCCGTAGTATCATT
>Ga0302271_10001149_pt1 | contig 25902 bp, 23 predicted proteins | sample III_Bog_N1_1_FD_198767 | JGI IMG/M metagenome (GOLD analysis project Ga0302271, IMG submission 198767) | Peat permafrost microbial communities from Stordalen Mire near Abisko, Sweden - III_Bog_N1_1 | ecosystem: Environmental > Terrestrial > Soil > Wetlands > Peat | place: Sweden: Abisko... | reverse complement strand
TTCTGAAGCTCTCCATGGGAAAGAATCCATTCAGCTCTGAGATGCTAAAACTCGCTAACTTCTATCTATCTAAGGCACTGAACTACCGTGATGCGATTTACGATGCTCGAGAAATGAGTCTTTTACTTTTCAAACCCATCTTCCCATCAGACAAACCACTCATCAAAGCCCTCAGAAATTCTTAATATTCAAATTTTTTCACTGATTTCTTCATCCATCCTTGCATAAGTTACTTGCTTGAGTAGAAGTTCATGAGCACATACGGATGGGATAAGAAGATATTTACTCCACTCACACCGTTCTCACACTTGATCCACAACTCCAAAATCAAGAATCCTTTCATAAATAATTCCAAGTCTTCCTCATCTGCTTCTTCATAAATGAAATCTGTGAAAAGCGGTTCTGGCAATTCTTTTAGCTTAGAGTCTCGTAAATAGAGTTGGTGTATTTTTAATGACATAGAACTGAGCAGTCAAGAGAAAATCTCCAAAAACAATCATATTTTTCAATTTTCGATCTTCATTAAATCAGTGGCTGTGCGAATGTTCTTAGAATTCCTTGTGTACTTATTCATAGCAGATGTTATGATAAACTATCTATTTGAATTCATTGAAAACTTCAATGTATTTATCACTGCCGACCAAGATACAAAACTCCTTCTTTTCAATTCAACAATTCCTACTTTTCTTTATGATGGATTGATAGAATATGTCCAAACTCATCCCTAGCCAGATATTGGAATTATCAAAAATAAAGACTACACTGTTTTTAATACATCACCTGAGAGATTATGCTAAATTATACTACTTTTAATAAGTTATGGCTATCAACCATTCATGGATTATTTCTCTGATAATTGCATAATCGTTTTACAATCTGGAGTGGCATTTGAAGATAATTTTAAAAAAGTTATTGCTGCCTGTTCCATCATTATTCTTCTTGGAGGAAGTAACAATAAGATTGATATCTTTTCATTGAATAGTACTTTGTATTAATTAATGTTTTTAATCATATTTTTTTATTAGATGTGCTTCAGAAATAGGTCTATTCTTATTTATTGGGAAAGCGTTCGAATATGACAGTGCTAGATTACTATGATTTATTGATTGCAGCCATATGTATTGCATTCGTAGCAGTTAAACAGGGGCTTATTCCACAGGGATTAACAGGTGGCTACACTCTTGCCTTCTTCCTCTCATCAACTGAGATCTTAAAATATTTAGCTTGCTGCATCGTCTTCTTGATTTTTATCAAAGGTTTTCTATTCTTAATTAGAAGCCAGTCAGTAGGGATATTAGTCAGGATAATCATTTTGTTTGTCAAGGATCTTTCTTAATTTACTATTGTCTTGGGAACAATCCTTATAGCCTTTGGGACACTCAACTACATTCTCTTTTAGAATAACTTATCTGCCTACTCCACGTTTTAGATCTCGATTTACACTCACATCGCAGCAGGTATACAATTTCTTTTCCCAGGCTGTGTTTCATAATTTTTGTTGTATTTTTAACCTAAAATAGTGTTCGGTGCATTTGACTTCACTGGTTAAGACGGGATGTAATCGATTATTATGATCGTGTTTCTATTTGCTGCCAATATTGTGCTGATGAATCTTCTAGTAGCTATTCTAAATTCAAGGTACGAAAAAACTATGATGCAATCAGAAATGGAGTATGCACTGATTGTCTACAACGATTACATAAATTATCGATATCATCCACTGTATGGTTGCATGATCATGCTGCCTCCTCCACTAAACATAGTCAACCTGATCTTTGGACTTCCAGCGATTTTTCTACGTTCTCGCAAATGGAATCAGTTCGCTCTCAAAATCGAGTACACTCTTTTCATCTTAATCCCTGTTTCGCTTATTTTCATTGGCTTATCGCTTCTGACAATGCCAATCAGCCTCATTTTCATGGCTTATCGAGTAATGATGTACTCTACTTAGGACAATCTTATGAATGCTAGAAAAAGATCAGCTTTATACAAATTTTCGATTAGTTCTGTGAGATTGTTGACCTGGATTCTTCTCGGCATTCCTTATTTGCTGATCATACTTTTTTTAAATGACATTCCACTTTTCTTCAAATCTTCCTTTGAGCATGTAAATAACAAGTACACTTTCACTAAGAATCTAATCCTTGACATAAGAGTGCTTCGGTATGCTTCGATAATTTCAAACTATCTTCATTCTTCTCGCAGGCAAGTGGTGAATTATGTTGAGTTTCGAAGGGCACTTGAAAATAAAAAACAATCAAAAAATGAATCAACAACTTTTGCTTCATCTAAATTTGGAATTTTTATGAACATCTAAGCGAAATAACTCTAATAATTAAGGTAAACACCGTTGGGTTTAGAAGGGCATAAGCTAGAGCCCGAGTAGCTTATTGAGAAAAATTTCAATGGAGCCCTGAAAAAATTTGGAGATGGCAAAGTTAAATCCTAAAATGACTGCCTGTCTCTGCCGAATGTGCTCAGAGCTGTGAAATACTCTGCAATATTTTTCAGAAAGAGCAAACGGACATCGAACAACATCTCGCGGCTGTTGTATATTGTCAGAAAAAAAGATCTATTCTGTAATTTGCTCGAATAGAATTCTTCTAATTTTTTTCTTCATAAGACCTATTCCTTCTAAAATGTTGGAATCAACCCACAACAAATGCAATGAAGATACGAAATCACAGAATTAACCTCTTATTGTTATTTATTTACTTCATTTTTTCTTCATTTTCTTTGAAAGAAGGGGGGTGGGGGAGGCAAATTAAGCTGTATGTAGATTGCAAACATCCTTGCTGTACAACAAATAGAGATTCGCAATTTAAATGGTAATATCCCTTCCATGCAAATTACATAGAAGAGTTGATTCATGTTTTTATTGTCAACTGGATTGACTAAACTAATGCTAATTCACAAATACAATGTTTGTTTTGATTGTTTTCCTTCCTTTTTAAAAAAACTTTTTTAACAATTTTTCTATTCAAACATCTTCGAAAGTGTTTTCTCTTTGCTAACTTATCAAATATTACTATTATAATCTAACTATCAAATAGTAGTCAACAGGTTATATTCGCATTGATAAGAATTTTGTTGAAAGTCTTCTGGAATAAGATAAATCTTCATTTTGAAAAAGCTAATGAAAGATAATATGCAGGAAGCTAAGACACAACTTACAACTGAAAGAATGTATTTATTTTGAATAATCGTACGTTTTATTTCTGGCAATTGAAATACTTACTTACTCTTTTCCTCAAGCAATTTCAAATTAAAAAAATCAATTTTTGTTTTGTAAAAGCTCTTTTTTCTTCCTTCTCCCATAAATTTCATTAAACAATCTTATTCATGAAGTAAGATTACAAATTAGAACACCAAAAAAATCGAAAGAAACTTTATTTAAACTTCTTTTGGAAGAAGAAGAAGAAATCAAATAGAACAATTTATCTTACAAAAAATAGACAGTAAAGACTAGATAAATTTTTTATACATTCCTTATCAGATATTCAAATGGTAAAGTAGATTAATTGCTCGTCTTTTGGAATAATATTTGAAATAAAGATTTCATCTTGCGCAGAGACAATTAATCTCTTTTGAAACAAGGCTTACAATTCTAAAAAGAAAAACAAAACGAGGTTCAAATATTCTTAAAATGAACAATGTCTTGGGTGTAGAATTGCAGAAATAAATGGAATTATCTGAGGCTCCAAGTAGTCAAGGCGATGCCGTCATATAATCGTTGTCAGAGGAAAATGTGCTTATTAAGAGCATCAAGGCGACTGAGGCTGAAAAACCAATCCTCTAAGACGATTTCGATTCAGGATAATTATAAATCAGAGATATAATCGAATCAGGGTAACTGTGCTCTCGAGAATCAGAATAACTGAGATCGCGAGATGATACAAAGAAAGTCAAAGGGCTGGTGAGTCATCGGTCTAGTGAATCTGAAGAAATCTAAGTAGAGTAAATGATAGAAGCGATACGAATCAAACAAAAAGAAGCTGAAGGTAATCCTAATACATCATTGCTGATCGAAATGGTTAAACTTGTCATCGAAACAAAAGATGATAGACTACTAAAAGTCAGAGCTAACAAAATCGTTGGGCTTTATTTAAGTTTCTACGGACTTTGGCGGGAAGCAGAAAAGTTATTACGATGGAATGAGTAATTTGAAATGAGCGCAAGTACGAATAAAGGAATGGTGGATGTGTATGATTCTGTGCTGGAAATCATCGAAAATCAAAAGATTATGAGCGGGATACTGAAACTTTGCTGCAGGACAGTTAGTAGCAGCGCAAATAAGAATCAGAATGAATAGCAGGAGCAGGTGTAATAAGCGGATAGCTCCTCGCCAAGGAAATCAAACATGCAAACTAACATAAATATTTAAGGAATCTAGCTAGTTGGAGGCAGGGTTTCATCGAAAGCGAACAAAACAGATTCAGAAGCTGATGAGATGTTTCCGGAATCTTCAATTCCTAAGGAACATACACTGCCGCTGGGAGGTGTTCACAGCAATTAGAATAACAACATGAGTATTTAAGGCAATGAAGACATCGTTATTTAAGAGCACGACGATGAAGAAGATGATAGTTATGCTAAGGATAAGGGAAATGTTGAGGAGATAGAAATGAAGGAAGTGCTACTTGTGAACATTATTTAGACATTCAATTTGCGGATGAATGTTGTAAGCTTAGATCTTTGTGAATGGCTGATAGAACATGAAAAACTGAATATCATTGAGCTTTTGATGGAAAATCAGAGGATGAGTGCTTCCACGAAGAGGATTAACTATGAGAAGACCAAGCGTTAAGAGAGAAAAATGCTGAAATACTTTTAAGAATATCTGATAGTTGCCAGTGGATTCTACAACAATGAGATCGAGTTGCTTTTGAATCTGAATGAGAATGGATTGCACCTGCTTTCAATGGAATACACGAGATTTCTAATTAAAAATTTGAAAATACCAGCGAATTATATTGTAAATCGATCTTTGATTAAAGAAGCTGTCTGCTAGCAGAATGTCCCATTAATCTCTTAAATGATTAAATATAGCAGGGAAATGACTTAGTAGACTCTTCTTTCATCGCGAGTTTAAAATCTCGTCAAAGGATTCTTGGAAAAAGCTGATACTTTTGTCTGTGGATTGTATTTTTTGAAAAAAATGTCTCAAAAAAAATAAAGAGAAACATAATCAGTGGAATACTTTGACCATATCCTTAGATTGCTTTCTAGGCCCTAAAATGATGAATAGTTCACGCTAGAGCTAACAGGGCATTGTATGCATCCACTTGTAATATGTATCATTTGCAGTAAAATCCTTCTGAAGCTCTCCATGGGGAAGAATCCATTCAGCTCTGAGATGTTAAAACTCGCTAACTTCTATCTATCTCGAGCCCTGAGTTACCGAGATGCAATATTCGATGCTAGAGAAATGAGTATTTTGATTTTCAAGCCTATCTTCCCATCAGATAAACCACTTATCAAAGCCTTAAGAAGCTCCAAATATTCTAGTTTTTTCACTGATTTTTTCGTGCATCCTTGCATAAGCTACTTGCTTGAATAGAAATTTATGAGCACATACGGCTGGGATAAAATGATCTTTGGATCATTCACACCTGTTTCACATTTTCTAAACCACTCCAAATTCAAGAATCCATTCTCTAAAGTATCCAATCAATCCTCTTCCTCCAGCTCCTACACTAAATCTATGAAAAGCGTGTCTGGCAATTCATTCAGCTTGGAGTCCCGAAAGTAAAATTGGTGCATTTTCAAAGATATCGAAATCAGCAGCATCGATAAAATCTCTAAGAACAACCATATTTTTTCATTCGCAATTTTCAACAAATCTGTCGCAGTACGATTGCTCACAGAATTTATCATGTTCTTAATGATCGCTGCCTACACAATGTATTATTTATTCCTTTTCATCGATAACTTCAACGTCTTCATCACCGCTGACTATGACACGAAACTCCTTCTATTTCAGCAGATCATTCCAACTTTCCTTCAAGAAGGACTTTACTAATATCGTCTCACTCACACAATGCCAGATGTTGGATAGACATTAGGCGAAGATTATTCATACCTCACTGCAGATCCAACGATAGTTTGCAATTATCTTCTCACTAAAATCAGCTACGGCTATCCTGTTTTCATGAATTATTTCACATCTAATTGCATTATCGTTATGATATCTGGATAGACTTTCTAATCTCAACTCACAAGAGTCGTCGTTGCCTGCTGCCTTATTATGACTCTAGGAGCAAGTAAATATTGAAAGCAAAACATCAAATACAATTAAAATTAATTTAGTATATTTTTAACTTTTTTGATTATTTCTGAAGCTAAAATGCTTTATTTTACTGAACTTTGCAGATGTGATCTAGAAGCAAGTATATTCCTATTTAATAGGCAAGATCTCCGATTTATCAGTCATCGATTATTATGATATTTTGATTACTTTAGTGTGTGTTGCCTTTATCGTCGTGAAGCAAGGTTTTATACCTGAAGGACTAAGTGACTCTTATACTCTAGAATACTTTACGAATTACACTGAAATCTTAAAGTATGCTAGTTGCGGCATTGTCTTCTTGCTATGGATTAGGCTCTTTCTGTTTCTAATCAGGAGTTAGCAAATTGGCATTCTAGTCAGAATCATCATTTTGTTTGTGAAAGATCTATCTTAATTTATAATTGTACTGATAACTGTCCTACTTGCTTTTGGTACATTAAACTACATTCTCTTCTAGAATTACTTGGAAATCTACTCTACATTTCAATATGCCATCTACAATCTTATCGCAGCTGGTAAAGAGATATTCTTTTCTTCAATTTAACCTAAAAATAAATCTCCTTCTTTGCTATTTTTCAAAAACCATTTTAATTATTCTTTTTTTGTAGTTTTTGGTGCTTTTGATTTCACTGACCAGAATTGGATTCAATCCCTTATCCTCATCGTGTTTCTCTTTGCTTCAAATATCGTCATGATGAATCTACTCATAGCTATTCTAAACTCGAGATATGAAAAGACTATGCAGCAATCAGAAATGGAATATGCTTTGATTGTCTACAATGATTACATAAATCTTCGATTCCATCCACTATATTCCTGCATGATTACCCTCCCTCCACCTCTGAATGTTATTAATTTTATCTTTGGAATTCCAGCAGCCATCTTCAAATCTCGCAAATGGAACCAATTCTCTCTCAAAATAGAATACATCTTCTTCATATTACTCCCTCTTACAGTTGTGTTTATAGTTGTGTCAATTGCAATAATGCCTTTTGCTTTTGTCTTCATGATCTACCGTTTGCTACTCTACTCTATCTCTGACAACCTCTTGAACGCTAGGAAAAAATCAATTCTCTATAGAATGTCCCTAGGATAATTTCGTTTATTCTCTTGGATTATCTTCGGAATTCCATATTTACTGATTGTCTTAATCTTCAATGACATCCCTCTATTCTTGAAATCTTCTTTTTCATACGTTAATAACAAATATACGTTTACGAATAATTAGATCCTCGATATAAGAGTCCTTAGATACGCTTCAATTACATCTAATTACCTTCATTTATCTCGTGGGTAAGTTGTTAACTACGTAGAGTTCCGAAATGCATTGGAGAACAAAAAGATCATCAAGCACGAAACTTGCACATTGAAATCAATTTTTAGCACCTTTAGAAATATCTAAACATAATAATTCCAGCAGCTTCGATAAGTGCCACAATAAGCGACCATCGATTAGAACAAGCTGTAGCCAGAGAAGATTATTGAAAAATATTTCAATGGAGCAATAAAAAAATTCGGAGATGGTAAATTAAAAAATGAAGCAGACTGTGTGTCTCTCCCGAATATTCTCAAATCGATTAAATATTCTGCTTTATTTTACAAAAAGAGCAAGCGTACATCACAGTATCTATCTAGGCTGTTGTATATCGTCAGGAAGAAAGATCTATTCGAGAATTTATTGCAATAAAATGCATCGAATTTCTTCCTTTCAAAATCATACTCCTTCTAGAACGTCGGAATGAGCCCTTAATAGATGAATTGATAAACAAACAATAACAACTATCAAAAGCTAAACATCTATTTTATTTCTTTCTTCTTTTTTTTTTGCTAGTCAAACATTTCACAAAATATTGGTGATTTGATGGCTATCTTATTTTGATCTTTACTGCTGTAATTTTGCTATTTGTATTCCGTAAAATTTATATTTTCTTTACTCATTCCATGCAGCAAAAAAACGAATCTTTTGATCACTTAAACCAAAGAAATGTAATCAAAAATTAACCAATATTTGAAGCAACACAAAATTCAAATTTTTTAATATTGATGGACTCAAATACATTCTTGAATTTCAAGATTTATTTAGTTTCTAAAAAATCAAATGAGTCCAAGAAAAAAACAACAAGAATCACACTCTCACTAGGCAAATAATGCGAAAGCACTGCGGTTGTCTCCGAACAAAGCTAAGAAACAACCTCCTTTGCCTTAGAGTTTGCATGTGCCTCCTGGGAAGATTAAAAAGAAATTCTGTGAAGGCCTTATCTAATGCACAGTATTCAAGCCTTCTCAAGTCTTAAAAATATTAAAGGCATGCTATTTCAGCTTTTTGATCCTATCAATAGGTCCATTTATCATATCTCTCATTGGACTCTCTTAAGACGGATCAAGTATCTCCATTTATTTTTTACTCTATTAGCTTTACTATTTCTTAAAATTTTTGGGGATATTTTTAGGTTGGTATGGCCGAGTACCTGTAGTGTAGAGTGCAGCGTTCGGAGTTTACCTAGCATTATCTATTGTATAAGCTATAATTGTTGCAATATCTCTCTCGAAATTTTAATCCCTCATTCTCAAAACCTACATCCCTTTATTCCTAATTGGTTTTATAACTTTAGTCTATTGCGTCGTTGCAATTATTGGCCTAGTTGAATTCAACCATTTTTATGCAAGCAGAAACGATTAAACTTACTGCGAGAGTAACATCAATAAGCTATTCCATGATGGAATATAATCTGATTTGAATCTCGCTGTAAAAAACCTGTGTGTTTAAACAGCGAATTGCAAATGTTCGATACCCAATACAACTTTATTTTCTTCTTCTCTCTTGTCAACCTTGTATTATACGTCTTCCAGTTCTGAAGGCTCAAGTAATGCACTGAATTGCCCTTATGTTTTTGCGTCTGAATTGAGTTCAACTGGTCCGAAATCATTGGCAAGTCTTGAGCTAAATTATGAATGCTCAGGAATCTGCACCACACTCCCAATTTACTACTTTTCTTCGGTAAAATTACTAATTTATTAAAAAAATCTCTTTCTCAAAATATTTCATTTAATTTGTGTAGGTAAGCAGAGGTCCTCCAGCTAGTTCAAATACATGTTTTGCTAAAATAATCGAGAAAAGTTTACACATAATTGAATAAATTATTGGAATTCCTATTCTAGTTATAGTGGCTGTGATGGGAATAGTCTTAATAATTGCAACAGCTGCAACAAAACAATATCGAACTGATCCATACTGCAAGATATTTGACAAATCTGAAGAAATTAAACCAAAAATGGTTTCGTAAATTCTACCAATATTAGCAAATAATTTGTCGATTTCGTAGGAAAATAATAATTCTAACAACATTAGTATCCTTAATAGCAGTAATAACAATCATATTACGCATCAAACTCATAAAATCAATAACAATACCTCCATTTCTTAGGAAAATCACAAAAATAATAATAATCGGAAGGATTCTAATTGTCGTTCTCCTTCATAAATCCGATCTCAATCTCGTTCTCCTTCGTAAAACCGCTCTCAATCTCGTTCTCCGTCTTAAGGATAATCACAAAACCCATCTCGTTTGACTGTTCGTAAAACTGATGATGAAGGTTCAACTAAACTTAACGAAAGTTTTAAAAATCAATTTTAAACAAATGATAGAGATCATCAAAAGACAAACAATCAAAGTTTAAGTGATCGTGTAAGGAATTCGAGTGTTGTGTCAGCGGGAGCATACTATAAAACAGGCAATTAGAAACTCAATGAATTTGAAGCTGCCTACTCGAATTTGCCTCCTGAGAAACATAAAACGAAATCGTCAAAAAGAAGTGCTAGGACCTCCCCTCTAAAAATTTCAAGTGTGCATATGCATACTGAGGGATGACATAGATTATTTTATAATACAAACGTTTTGATTAGTAATTAAAGAGATTAGTAGGCAGATATTAGTGATAAAACTGAAAGATATCCACAACAAGAAGAGTGAAATCAGTGTAAATATAAATGGTTACTTATTATTAAAAAAATATATCCTTTGTGTTGTCTTATTGAGATAAACTTTCCCTTCTTCTTATGTAAATGCAAAATACTACCTTAAATAATGACTTTGTTCGAGCAAGTACTTTTAGCAAAGCTATTTTTGGTTCTCATTTTGTAGAAGGCAATAATAATACTTCCAATTTTTATTGTTCATCTTTCTTTAATTTAGGCTAAAGCTAGCTCAATTTCCTTCCTCAAAGCAAACCTTCATAAAATTAAGTATTTCTGGCTAATTTATTGTCTTCTTTTTTAGATTCTATTCCTTGAAAGTACATAATTCAAACAAGAAAATCAATGAACAAAAATGATTAGTATTGTTAGTTTCTATCCCCCCAAATAGAATTAATTAATTTCGAATCGTTTCCTCTTATTTATTGTAATAGCAAAACATACGTCCATTTTGTAAATTCCGCTCTCCCCCCCCCCCCCCCCTCAACGAAATCAAAAACCTAATTGATTTTATGTCCTCTGTTCTTTGGCAGGTAGCTGAAGGGGTGAAGAGGAGATTTTCTCTTGGAAGAAATATTTTGGGATTTGCACTGAATTCTTTTTCAAAAAGATAAAATGCACTTTTTAAGCTTTCTATTAATAGAAACAAGAAACAAATAATCAAGGCCAAATGATGCATTTTAAGTCGTTAACCCATCTTGAATAGTTTCAGATTTTGTAGAATAAAAACGTGCCAGCGGATACCACTTAGAAACAATCGCATCTCCATAATTGAGCATTTATGCTCTTTTGAAAAATGAGGCAGTAGTGACTGGCTACATCCCCCCTAAAATTAAACAGAATGGGCAATAATTGATAACTCGCATTTTCAGAGAAAAAGACTTCAAAATTTTTGATGGATAAAAATAGAGTTTATATATTTTATCTCCTGTCAGCTTATCAAGACTTACAATATTACCCAGAATAAGTTGATCTAAGATACTTTTAAACTCAAAGAGAGGTTTAGAGAGATGAATGTAGAGATTATATAAAATATATATATTTTTTTAAATTATGACATTATAAAACAAAGGAGAAGGAGAAGAGAAGGGTAGATAGTATTTTTTCAGAGAAGGAAGATAGAAGAAACTTTATTCTTATGCTTCATAGGTTATTTCATAAATCAAATATTATTTCAAATATAGTAACCGAGAGAGAGAAAATCAGACAGGGATAAGCTTCCATTACTGGTTAAATGAGAAGAATAAAAATCTAAAAACCAAGAAAGCTAAAACAAATATGTTCACAGAAAAATAGCACAGAGAAAGAAAAAAAATGGTAATAATTTATGCAATCAATAGATGTCTTAAGATCAGAGATAATTGTGTTAAAACTAACTAAAATAACCACAAAATACCCAAAAATAACCTTAACCACCCCATTGATGCTCTATTTCTTTTTGAATGTTGTGTTACAATACTTTCTGGTAATAATATGTAAAAAAAAATGTGTAAAGAAGAGCACATTAAATGAAAAGGCTGGTTTTGGAGTTGATGATTTTACCTCACTTTGTATTACTTGATGGGAGTAAGAATAAAGAGATTTCGGCTGTCCTTAATTTAAAGGGAGGGGTGGACTATCTGAATATCTCATAAACAAAAAAAGATTAATTTCATAAAATTATTGCACTCAAAAAATAATAAAACAAAATAATTAACACTACAGATAATCAATTCTCTTGATAAGCTAGAAATTAGGATTTTCGTTTTTTTGATCAAAATAATAATATGAACACCACTCAAATCAATGGTCTTATCCGTATGGACATTGTATGCTAAGAATAACATTCAAACAGAAACCTGAGATTCCCTAATCAACTCATCTAACTTAAAGACAAATCGAGTATCGACTTAAAGCGGACACTTGAATTAAACGAGGCTCTTAGATACACTCTATCTGATTGCACTATCTTTTTAGTCCATGGAGAATAAAATATATCACTTGGAGTTCTGAATTCTTAGAATCTTGCTTCTTCAGGAAATGATTTTGTATTTACATTATCTGAGACAATGAAAAGTGAGAATCTAATCATGTTGTCGTTCTTTCGCATACCAGCTAAACCAAAAGAGGAAATCGTTACTACAGTCAAATAAATTGTTTCTCAAGGATTGTTGTCTTCAGCATCGACTTCTTCAGCTACAATACTCTCAGGATCTGCACCGAATACGCCATTTATAGGATCAGTGCAAAGTTAATTAAAAAAACGAAAATAAGATGAAATCTAGACGTAAATATTAGCACATTCGGTGCCTCATAAAAGACCAAAAATTAGCGTATATTTAGATTAAGATGAAGATGAAGAAGGAGCGTCATTTAAACAAGAAGATTTATCAAAACAAAATTCTGACTAAAAAGAAGATGCCTCGAATTCCAAGGGAGACGATGAAAAACTTGGAGCGAAGAAGAGTCAAGAGAGAACGATCGGGGAAGCCTTGGAGATGGTTGTACTTTGGAGAGACAGATAAGAGTTTTACAAGCACCAAAGTATTTCAAAAGATTTTTAGCAAGTCGCAGAAGAAATCGGGATATCGAAGAAGACTCTCGATTACTATTACTTAGAGCTTCGTTCGGCTGAGTATTTTCATTTTGATTTTAATAAGAATCTGCCTAACAAAATGGGTATGCTCAGAGATTTCGTTAATGAAGCAAAGAAAAATTACAGAAAATAATTCAAATCAAATAAAATACCTAGGCCATCAATGCTAAGGTATAGAATACCTAAGGAGATGCAAATGCACAAATATGAGAATGATAATGGTAGTAGTATTGTTCCTTCGCTTTAAGTATAAAAATTGGAGTAAAATGTGTTTGAATAACCAAAAAAAGAGGCATATTCATTATAGTAGCAGCCATAACCACAACAAATCCTTCAGTATCCTGCATAATTTCAGTAGACGTAATTGAACTAACTCGTTCCTTAACAATTTACCTTTAATAACAATAATAATCACAAGCAATTAACACACCTTACAGAAGATGATAACTATTAATTTTCATCTGTATAATATCCCCAACAGTAACTCCAACCTTCTATTACTCATCAGGCACGTTAGTAATCTTGTTAAGAATCTTAAACCATTTCACATAATTATAGGCAGAATCAAGAATAGTTTCATCCACATCCATATCTGCAACAGCAATCAACATATTAGCATTAGTAAATGCATAATCTTATTTAGCATAATATCCCTAAAAATACTAATAATAATACTAATAATCTCCTACCAAATAATTATCCTTAAATATTTTAGCCACATTTCTCAGGACCTCAAGCAATTTAGCTAGGAAATTAACACAATCATCTTCCTTAAATGTCACAAACCTTTTAATATGGCATCGAATAGTCAGCTGAGAACGGCAAACTCTACGATTGTAAAACGGAGTTTCAGTAATTTCTGCAATATCCTAAATCTCAATGCATCCAATCGACTTAAAGCACCGACTGATTTAACTTTTCTTGTGTAGGATTGATTTTTTAGTTAGCCTTTGTTACTCTTTGTCTTTTTTTTTTCCATATAATTTATTCTCTCTCATAAAAAATCATCAAGTACCATATTTTTTATGAAAATTCAAGCTGGAACGTAAATATTGTGGGCTCTTAATTTGGAGATTTTAATAATAATTCAGTAAAGTCAATTAATTGACATAAATTTATCTTTTTTTGATTATTAAAATATTCCTACATTTCTTGTTGAATATCGTCTGATTACGGCGTTATGTTTTAGCTTTTTTTTAGCTTTTCTAATGAAAGAAATGACTTGGCTCATTTTTCAAAAATTAAGCTCCACTTCATGATTAATACGTGATAAAACTGGAATTAATTTTGGAAGTGAATCTATCAGAAATCCTAATAATTATATCCTTAAACCTCTTATTTATTTTGAGTAGAACTTACTAATAATTTCTCTGCTTTTCAACGAATTAAATGAACTAGATTTATCAATGTTCATTCAAATAAATCATGGCTAATGAATGTAAAGAACAATTATTTAATTATAAGACTAAAATTACATAATATTTGATGCGTTAAATTCAAACAAATGATACTTCTCTTGCTACTAAGATAAAGGGAAAGGATTTCTCAAAACAAATCCAGAGGCCACTTCTGTGTTTTGTTTTATTTCAAATGTAAATAAACAATTTGTCTAAAGAGCATGTCGAATGGACTATTATCTCTTTGAAATTCAAATCAATAATTCAATCTAATCGTTGAATTATCTCTACTTTTAACTCTTTTTAAATTAATATCAGAAAAAATATAATAAAAAGCAAGGGGAAGGAGGAAACTAAATTAAAAAAAATCAAAAAAAAGGAGATCACAAGGGAGGGAGAATGAAAGTAGGAATCAAAGAAGTGAGGCAAATTTTTAAACCGTCCTAATTTTTTAATTTTTATTTCTAAAAAATTCACGATTTTCTGGTTTCAAAAAGAAAAATAAAAGAAGAGGGGGGAAGAAAGAAAGCGAAAACAAAGATATTCCTTTTAACTTCAAAAGAACCATTTGAACTATCCATATTTGTTAATGACATGATTCTCAGTTTAAATCAGGTAAATTCGTTTTAAAGCCATTATCAAAGGTTTAAACCAAATGAATTGTATTGAAATAGGAAAGAAAAAGACATCTATTATTTCATAGAGAACTAGAGACACTTAACAAACAAAAAGGAGAGAGGGAGAATGTATATTTAAATATCTTCTGGTGGCGGTAGGATTGACTTAATTTTCTCTCTTTCCCCCTCCCTCGGGGTCTGATTAAAAAAAGGAAAGCAATCGACTTTGTCTGATGTTGACAATGTTAATCAAGTGAATCTATGAGGAAGGTCCTGATAAGAAATTTAAATTAGAAAGGGTTTTTAAATTGCTAAAAAATGAGCAGCCTGGGGAGAGAGGAGGGGGAGAATCCAACAAAAATGAAATTGATGTTGTTTCTTTTGTTTTTAAATAAGAAAGGCGAGAAATATATTTATAACTCGATCAAAAATATTATGATACGTTTAATGGTTTCGGGTGAGCTATACAAAAGGAGCCAAAAGAAAGGTAGGAACTAAAAAAGAGGGGAAGGAGGAGAAAATATGCATTTTTGTATGGGAGAGAGAATAATGAGAGAGCGAGGCTAGAATATAAAACAAAAAAAATCAAGAAAAGATAAAAAATCAACAAAAAAATCAAAGGAGAGAAAGATACTCCCGACCAGCTTGAACTTCGTTTCTGATCATATAACCCATACATTTTTAACTAAACCACTCCCTCCCCACATTCATCTATGACTTAAGATACTTCTAATACTACTCGCATCAATCTCATATGCGAAGACAGACAAACTGGAAAAAAATGCTAGTTCAATGACTTAGCTATTTAACTACTTCCTGATGGGTAAATTCCTCTTGCGGAGCTTATATCTAGCAACATTTCGCTCCATTATTTCCTATCGAACTCGATGATCTTCTAATACACACCAGACATCGATATTGTTCTTGGTTTTTACCCTTCTAAAGAACTCAAGACGCTCGCGTTGCCTGTGTCAAGATCTGCTGGTGTAAGCACACTCACCTTTAAGTTTGAAAAAATACCCACCTATTCGTCTGATTCTGAGCAGAGTCCAGTCTTAAATTAAAATCAAATTCTGAGCAATAAAATCATCAATAATCCCAATTAATCAAAAGGAAAGCAGCCTATTTTCAAACTTCTTTCTTTGAAAAATTAAGAGGATTCGTTGAAGATCTCCCTTCATGGATCAGGCACAAAATCTTCTATTTCTTCTTAGGACAGCATTGAAGATCAAAAGAAGGAAAAACAATCCAATGGAAGAGAATAAGAAGAGAATATTGCTAATAATTCATAAATATCAAGAGATAAAAATGGAAAAAATGAGAATAATATTCAAATGGACACAGAACCTGGGAAATAGATTTACAAACAAGAAGAAGATGACCGCATGCTAGATGAAAGTAAAGAATCTGATTCTCTAGAAGCAAGAGAACCTCACATTGATGCTGAGGAACCAGATTTATGTGGTACCCCTTCTGAAGAAGAAAAGGGTTCTTCATGTTCTTTGAATCGTAAGAGAAGAGCATCCGAAGCGCTTGAATCGAGCAAAAATGGTTCTCCTTGCATTTCCTTTACCGAAAACGATAATCAAAACACAAAGCTACCTCCACCTCTTCTCAAAAAGAGCCATTTATCGACAGCCACCACCAACACAGATTCCTCTATCCTCTAGAGTTCAAATCCTTCGAATAGCAACAATAATCTACTCAATAACTCCATGAACAATTTCTCTAACTTACCGAATAAACAGCTCTCTTCTTTCAAAGTCAATTCCAGTTTCAACGCATATAATCCAATTCTCTCAAGTAGTGGCATTAAAATTGGAGATATTGGATAATAATCTGGAATTACTTACAATTAAGTTGCATAATTCTAACAAATCCAGCAGGCCACTACTCCCAATAACTCATCTAATATCCTTCTCAATAATTGTAGTGGGAGCAGCAGATAATCGAGAAACAAAGAAAGAACAATCAAAGAAGCCATAGAAATGGTAACAAAATGGAGAGATTTACAAGAAGAATATCGCTAGAAACATCAAGTCAAGGGATTATAAGAAGTCGCAGATGAGTTGAATATATCAAAGAAAGTGCTAGACTACTATTTCCAAGAGCTCCGAACAGCGGAATTCTTCGGGTTTGATTTCGACATCAATTTATCGAGTAAAATGGGCATTCTGCGTAAATTCATCGATGAATAAAAGAAAAATCACGAAAATAAAAATAAAAATTTTAAAATCACAAGAAATCTACAATTCAGATACAGACTCAAAGAAGACGGGAGTAACCTTATGAACACCGGAAGCACTGCTAGTACAGTGAGTAGTTCCTCTGGGATTGAGAATTATCATATGAATACCCAGCAATCTAAAATAAATTAGATGAATAGTTAATATTTCCCTTCCAACGAAGAAATCAACAGTAATATATTCCAAAATGCCATGGCGATTAATCGATTGGTAAAAGGGAATAACAACAACAGTTCAGCTGATTATTCAAGTATTCAAGATGATACTGGTCAAGATAAGAACATTAATGGAATAGATAAAACCATAAACAATAAAAATTAACCTGTTCCTTCTTGCTCGTCTTTCCAAGAAGTTTTGTCTAAGAACTCTCCGTTGTTTTTAAGCTTCTTTAATACACATAATAACACAACTTAATCCTCCTTGTTCACTCCTTCTATTGTTAAAACCCCTAAAATGAACTAAAAGTAATCACTGTAACAACCATAATAGCTTTAGCAGCTCAAATAACAATAAAAATCATTGTTGACTTCCTAAACTGAACCGTCTTCTACAATGATTTCATCAAATTTCAAATCAAATCCAACTAACAACAACCCACTTACCATCTAGCCAAAATCTTCTTAGCCTTCACAATCACTTCAGTAAACTACATAACAACTAGCTGGTCTAGATAAAGCTCTTCTTCTCCTTGAACTTATCAATCAGACTACTCAGCAATCCTAGCCGAATGTCTAAAACAATACAAGCTCCAGCACTGCCAATCCTAGCTCTAATATGTTAGATGATGTATTCAATTTTATGAAACTGCTTACATCAGGCAATTCAGAAGCCGAAGGATCAACTGGATAGGCTTAATAAGCTGCAACTCCAACTTCAACTTCAGCCTCATAAGACACCAACTAGCCTTTGAGGAACCCAAATCTTTCAAACAATTAAGCCAGTTTCCTCAAGAGCCAACCATCTAACCTTGCAGATGGCATTTCCAATAATGAATGACCAATAAATATCTATTATTTTGTCATTTCAGGTCTTCAAGTTCCCCTCACAACACTCATGGATAAATTATCTTCACACATAACACTGCTTTCTCATGTCTTTAACCGCTTTAAAAATAACGCAAGACTATTTTTCCTATTCTACATAGTACCCTTCCCGTTTATTGTTTTTCTTTTATTTCTTTCCCTTATCATCTTTTAGTTATTTTGTATGTGTGTCTGACGATTTATGTTCATGATTCCTTAAGCATCAGCAGCAGGAAGGTTGTGAAGCACTTTTAGACCTTATTTAAAGATAATTAATTGCTTTTTTCCTTTTTTTCCTAAGGAAAAGAAATAAAGGTTTATACTAATTGATTTCTTTCTTCTTATCCCTCTATTCAAATATTCAAAGACAAATAATTAACAAGTATTTTATTAAGAATCGTATCACACAGAACGAAGATACTTTTAAGATTGAAATAATAAATTATTTCATTTACTAAGAAGTATCTGAGAATAATGCAAGTTTTCTTGCTTTTGAATATGCCTAATTAGTTTAATTTTTTGTTAATAAATTATCTTTTAAACAAAAAAACAAATAAAAATTTAAAATACTTCAATTCAATTAGTACAATACTAGGATCAAGAACAATCATGGCAAGTTCTTTGTCTTCTCCTTACAATGGTACTTCTGTAGCTACTCACATTTTAGATGGCTACGCTAACTTAGTCTGCGACGTTAAGGGACACGAGAAGCAGCGGATAGTGTATATCTGTGCGAACGCTACTTGCTAACGCCCAGAGAGATTGCTGTGCACGAAATGTGCGATCACGCATGGAGATTCATAGTATTTCGTTTTAGTGGATGATATCATCCGTCGAGATGAATTCTTGACTGAAAACTGGCCGATTGATTTTGAAGGCTAGTAGATAAAAATGTTTTTAGGATAGCACAATGGCGAGAGTTTTGAGTAAGTCGTCGAGGGTTTATTCACTGAATTAGAAGAGAAAATAGCTGAAAAATTAGATGTGATAAAGCAAGATATGAAATTGTCATTTAAAAAACAATCCCAAACCATGACAGACGAAATTGTCCGATTACATCTCAGCTACAGCAAGGCATATTCACTTGACAGCTTGAAATCCACACTATTCGCGTATATCGAAGAAACTATTGGTAAACTCGACGTTGAAGGGTAGATCAAATAATTTTTAACTTCCAGAGAACGCATCCAAGATAAAATCGATGCTAAACAATTCATGGATAATCTCATCCCGAAATGTAATTACTATGTCGACACTGAGCGCTTCCATGCAATAGCATAAAATGAGATTATTTAAAATGTCGACAAATTATGCATGTCATTTAAGAGCTCTTATTCACCAACGACTTGGAAATTTGTTAACTCTGAACTCTATCAAAGTAAAGCGTTATTGGAAATCACTCCAGGAATCACATATCAAAGTAAATCAGATTATGGTGAAGAAATCATCCTCTCTGACAGGGCATTCTAATATGGCATTGCGCACATGAGGTAGATTCTTATATTTGCACCTTTGATTTTTCTTGTTTTTATTCTTTCTTTTTAAATTTCCATAGGATACGATTCGATAAGGTTTCTGAGAACTACCGATGCCACACATTGATTGGTCTTCATTCTCAATCGAAAGACGAAAAAGAAAGCTTCTTTCCTTGTTTATGTCTTACTTGCAATGAATACTCCGAAGGCATGATCTGCTAGAATAATATAAAATTCAATATCTAACCAGGATCGATTGTGGAGATGATTGCTAATTTTGATAAAAACTCCCTTGTGATACGAGAAATCCTAGATGATGAATAAGGAGGTGAGTGGATTTCGTCGCATCTCCCTGAGAAATTGAATGCTTCACCTAAGAAATTCTTCGTTTATTTTATGTCCTGCGGGAATAATCAGATCAGTCTGCTCTCTTCGTATTGATTTTCATTTAAAATGTTAAAATATAATTGGTTTTTTCTTTTGATTTATGATGGGGGGGAGTTATTAGGATCCTTATTTTGAAAGATCGAGAGAAAGGAGCGAAATCTTAGAAATTCCGCTCAAACAAGATAAAGTATTAAATACCCGCGGGAGACACACAATATTTCTAAGGGTGGTGGGAGTAGCTGGAAATAGGAGAAAGAACAAGCGAAAGAGATAATAATAATAATCATAAATAATAATTATTTTAGTGAACGATAATATTTATTAGTTATTGCTATTACTTTTCCCCAATCAATTGTCCCTCTTTTCTTCAATAAACATCCTCAAAAGAAAAGATTCATGGCCTGTCTTAATCGGAATCAGACGCATCATCAGGAAATGAATTAATATGACTCAATGCAAGAGAACCTAGATGAGATTCTGCTATCTGGGAATGCTATCCAAGCGAATCGGTAGATGCGAGATATCCTGAAAAGCAGAGGAAAACAAACTGGTGGATCGATTGAGGATGTGCGCAAAGCAATACAAACTCAATAATCGCATACATGGTTTTAGTTTCCCTCTGCATCGGATCTGTTTAAAAAAATATCATCTTCTACTCTGGGATAAAACATTGCAAAGTATCTTAGAGGTGGCGCTGCCTCTGCTTCTTCTGATAATCTATCATAAAGCAGCTAGCGGGAGCCCTAGTAAGTTGAGAATTCCTCCAGACGAGGAGAAGAAGACGAAGATGGTGAATCTTCAAAATAGAGACACAGCAATCAATTTGGGTAATCATAATCTTCGAGTTTGACTTAATTCTAGCAAGGATAAAGAGGACTAACTGCATCAGGATCATATTCTTAATCACCACAACCTTACAGCAACAACTTCCAGTAATCGCAATAGCCGTACAAGTAATCTTAGCAATCTTCAACTCAGCAATAGCAAAGAATATTTGATAATTCTTCGAATAATGTAATAATAAATTACAATAAATTCACTATCCGCAATAGTTCCCAGAATAACAGTAGGAATGCGCCTGATATTGATCCATTCAATTCAGACTCATCTACTCCTTGTGCGTCTATCAAAACGAACAACAACATTGCTAAATCAAACAATAATTGGAATAATTATTCTGAAAAGCAAATCAATAATTCTCAACCGAACAAAAGCAATCTTTTTAGTAATATTTCTGCAAATCAAAATGGAAAACATAATCACAACAATGGAAGATTGTATTTAGAACCTAGTAATTCGCAGAGTGAAGACAGTTGCATGTCTGGATCGGAAGTGTAAAGTAGGTTTTAATCTCAAGCTCCTGCCTACGATTCGAGCAAAAGTAACTACTTCTAAGTGAAATACGGCACTACAGCGAAGAATGTCCCGTAGCCAATGAAAATTGAGCAAACTCCTAAACCAAATATTGCCTAAAGAGTGATTGTCTTCTACAGCAGCTTGAAAACCTAAAAGTAGAAGAGAACTACAACATTTTCTTCTTACAATAGTCTTAGTGTTCAACGTCCAGTTGCAATGGATCCATATACTTTCAGACCTTACGTTCAAGAAAAAGCTGCTAATAATTCTAAGGGAAAAGTTATTTTCCCTGGAGTGAAAAGAGTAGCTAAAGAAACAGCTTAAATGCAAGTCGAAAGGATAGTCGCATAGCAGAGAAATTTGCATAAAGCGAACTGGACTGTCCTGGAGTAGAGCAGAAAGGTAGAATAGATTTAAAAAGAAAGAGCCGATAGGTTGTAAGCAGAAAAGAGTCTAAAACAGAGTCTCTTGAAAAATGTACATAAAAAATTAGCAGGTGATAAAAGAAGAATCTTTGCTATCAACGAGGAAGCTGACCATGATGGAGATGGTGATGTTGATGGAGGTGATGTCTATGAGGAATAAACATTGAAAATTCCAAATACAAAGAATCTTCGACCATCTTCGGAAGTTTAAACTTCTTGTTCGTCTGATGATGGCGATTTTAAAGGTCTCAGCAAAGCCAAAACAACTTTGAATAACCTCTCCAAGAATAATAATCTCAGCAGCAATGATGGTTCAGACAATTCTAAGCTGCAGCAGCTTTAAGATGTGTACAAATAGTTTGATTAAATGGTTGTGTTGTTGAGTTCCCAGCCTGAAGTTGTAGACATGCTGAAAAAACTCATGAATTCGATTAGCGAATCTAAAAGTATCCCAAAAGTCTAGCCATAAACGACCCTTGATGGAGGTGTTAAAGCAGAAATACTTTAGCGCTAGATTCTGTCTCCACCAAGCAGCTCGTTCCATATCGATTAGATTCTGAATAACTCTGCGAATAAAGCATAATCAACTCCTAACTCAAATACCACTGCTGTTACACCTATAATTCCTTAGAGAAGTCTCTTCAAAAGCAAGGACTCAGATGAGAAAAGCGGTGATGAGACAAAGAACAATCTGTTCAAGAGTGATGGATGCTAGAATTAAAATAAGACGAATAATATTTTCGCAGTGGACAAAAAGTAAAATAAAAATAATTCTGTGAATACTGCAGCACCTGCACCACCTGTAGTTAATATATTCGCACCAGTTGCTAACAACACTGCTACACCTGCTGCCGTTGCTGCTACGCCAATAACGAAGGAGCAAATTAATATTTTTGCTGCAACAAATTCAGAAACTACTTTTGGGAATACTTTATCCAAGGGGAAAGATGCGTCTGTAAAATCAGCTGAGGATCATAAAGAAATAATTAAACAGAGCCCGGCTGTTATTGCATAGAATATCTTTGGGACAAAGGAAGTTAATGCAAAATTACGCACTAATAAGCCAGCTGAAGGTATTACTACTACTGTTGAGACTCCTATTGTTATTGCTACGAAACAACCTGAGATTCAAAATGAGAAATAACCTGAAACAAAAGTGAAAGCTAAAAATAATAATAAGAACCAAGAAGGTAGTAGTAACCCTCCTATTGCTGAGTTACCAGCTAACAATTAAGCATCTTCTTCTTCTTCTTCTTCTAAAGAATCTCAACCAACAATTGCTGCTGTTTCAGATAGTAAGAAAAAACAATAAATAGGTTAATCCTCCATTGAAATAAATGAAAGCAAAACTTAAAGTGAAATAAGCTTGAAAAAGTCTGAGCTTGGCATACGAAGATCAGAATCTTCTATCATTGATCACGATCCAATTCCTGACAATAACAACGACACAATCTCACATAAAATGGTTGAATCTGTTATTACTAAGACTGCAGAAGAGAAAAAAGAAGATAAGGATAGTAAAAGCAAGAACATTTTTGCACCTTCAAATGCAAATAATACAGTAATAACTCCAGCTGCTACTCAAACACCAGCAATAACATCAACAGCTACAAACCTATTTGCTCAACCAGTATCTAATCCATTCTCTTAAAGCATCTCCAACCCATTTGACTAAAAAATATCAAATCCTTTTGCTCAACAAAGCAACAATTCAAACATTAACCTCCAGTAGGTCTCAGCAGGAGTAGCTGGACCACCATAAACAGCTAACCCTCAGCAAACCTAGCCAATAGCAACAGCTCCCTCTCAACCACCTCTGAGCCTTGACTAACTGATAGCATAAAAGACAAATAAAAATCTCTTCACATAGAATAACGCAATATCAAGTACATCTGGAGATAATCTATTCTCAACATCCAACACCAATCCGTTGGCGAACATTTTCGGAAATGTCAATTCAGTAATAAATCAGAATTAGCCTCAATCTCAATCTCAACAACAGCCCAATCAAATAAATAACAATACTGGCAATCCTTTTGCAGATAACAAGAACATCTAAAACGTGATACCTTCAATTGGTTCAGCCTCAACTCAAGGTACTTTAACTAATATTTGGAGCTAAAATAATGGATTCAATAATCAAGTAGGCAATAGTATTAATCAAAATTAGCAGAATAGCAATACTAATAACAATAATAATACTGCCAATGCTCTATTCTCTACTAATACCAATAACACTCTATTTAACAATAACAACACCAACAATTAGATGGCTAATAAAATTGTTACAACTGGAACTTAAGCGAGTAATAACATCTTTGGAGTGAATTCTAATCCTTTTGGGAACAATAACAACAACTAGAACTTACAAGTACCATTCAACAATACGAGCAATAACAACGCTAATACCAACTAGCTGAATAGCTCTTTTAACTAAAATAATGTGTCCTTTTCAAGTCAAAACATGTTTGTTGATGCGTAACCTGCGACACAGAACAACACTAACATATGGAATGGCAACAATAACAATAACAATGCATCGAATCAGAATAACATTTGGAGCCGTCAACCTTAATAACCTCAGACATTCTCTAATCCTTCGACTTAGAACAATTTCTGGTCACAGCAGTAACAGACCTAGTAGCCTGCTAATAACTAGAGATCTTCTAATATGATTGAGAATTCGATGGGTATTGAGAACAATTAAATGGGAAATAGCTAAATCTCCACAAACTACTCCAATTCGAATAATACCTACAACAATCCTCCATAATCGTACAATTATAACTCCGTATCGAATACAGTACTCCCTAATAGCTACTACTAAAACAGCACAAGCAGCAGTAATACATATCCTCAAATGCAATAGACTAACTTTTTAGCGCAGAATCAAGGAGCTAGTTCGTTGTTCTAGAGCAGTTCAAGCAATACCAATAATTTAAATAAAAATAAACCTAACAATAATACTAATACTCTTCAAGGAAATAGTTATCTCCCAGGTGGGTAGCAATAGAATTTCTAGCAACAATAATAAGTGTAGAGTGTAGCTCAGAACAATCTCTTACTGTTTCCAGCAAACGATGGGAAAAAATAATAACCGAAGAAGAATGAACCTTCTACAAGAGCATCGAAGTTAATAGGATCCAACAACAATGCAGCGAGGATCAAGTGAAGAGATAAGGAAATGTTAACAATATGTATTACTGGTTCATTGCATGTTATTGAAGGTGATTCATGTTGATGTTTTGTTAAGCCTTTTAGACACAAATATATTTTTATTTTGTTATTTTTTGAAATATTGCTTAGAATAGTTTAATTACGTGATATTACAGAAAAGTATTGAATGTAAAATTTACAGTTCGAGAGATTCAGTCAAAACATATTCAAATCCAAGAGGTTGAGAAGGTATGATTGAGTTATTAGTGATATTAATATCAAATTGGATTAAGATAAAAAATAATTAATTAATCTTGGAGAAACAGTTCAATCTCTCAAGGACTATTTTACACTAGTTGAATGCCCTATTGACTTTCTCAGATTCTTCTTAACTTTTTCATGATTGTCTATCAGTTTTCAATCATTTTAAGCAACTCACAAAGGAATAATTTATCAAAGTAGAGTTGTTTTCCTTGTACTTTTGAATGTTTTATTTCTCCACTCGATGGTTGGATTTATCTTGAAATGTCTTGATTAACTAAAAACTTAATTAAAATAATTATGAAAACATAAAAAATTCATAAAATATTACCAAGAATGAATAATAAATATTTACAGATATTTGTAAAGATTCAACTTTGAATCAACTCACTCAAATTATTTATTTATTGTGTGAGAGGAAGTTGTTTTCATTTGTTTAATAGTATTTTTAAACTCTTTTTATCTGTATGAGTAAAAGAACCTTTGCTAATTTCATCGTTAGTTTCACTATTAGCTGATTTTATTTAACTAAAAAGATAGCCCTACATAATAAATGTTTAATACACAGAGGGAAATCTTTCTTAATTACACATTTTTTTATTATTATTTTTTTTAATTTTTTAATTTTCATGCGGTTTCTAAGAAGAAATAGATCTTCGGGGTTGGGGTTGGGGTTGGGGTTGGGGTTGGGGTTGGGGTTGGGGTTGGGGTTGGGGTTGGGGT
>Ga0302271_10001148_pt1 | contig 25903 bp, 29 predicted proteins | sample III_Bog_N1_1_FD_198767 | JGI IMG/M metagenome (GOLD analysis project Ga0302271, IMG submission 198767) | Peat permafrost microbial communities from Stordalen Mire near Abisko, Sweden - III_Bog_N1_1 | ecosystem: Environmental > Terrestrial > Soil > Wetlands > Peat | place: Sweden: Abisko... | reverse complement strand
TTTCTCCTTAGTAAGATTCCAAAGATATATCTATTCGCTACAGTGAATTCATAGCAGCAACTTTAGATCAAGTTGTGTATCTCAAAGGGGAGAAAATATGGTCACTTTTTAAATATTTCGATCCTTCGAATAGTAATTTTATTACTCTTGAGAGCCTCAAAGAGATATTCCTAAGATCTGGTCGAAATATCTCAGAAGAAGAGCTTAAGAATATGGTGAAAGAAGTTGATCCTAATAATGATGGGAAAATTTCTTTGGAGGAATTTCAATCCTTAATGAAGGGAGAGGAAGTTGATTTCAAGAGCTGAAAATACAAGAATATACTTTTATCCTTACCAGCTATATTCACTTAATAATTAAATAGATTAGCGATTTTAAGAGATAAACCCGCTATTTTGCTTCTTCTTTATCATATTACTTGTTCCTTTTTCTTTAAGTTTTGGTGTCTATTATTTCAATTCGGTCAATTATCCCCCTTTTCTCTCCAAAATATGAAATCAAATGATTAACTCAACATTTTAACAAAAATAGCAAAATTTAGTCTACATGAGTAGTAAATAGTTGATAATTGATTAAGTTCATTTATCATTTTGAATACGACTTGTAATCGACACATTGAATTACTTAAATTAATAATCAAATTATTCTCAATATTGTAATCACCCAAAATTAATCAGGGAGTATTCTTTCTTTTGACGAAATTAATAAGTTTGTTCTATTTTTAGAATCACTGGAATATCTTGTGATTTTAATATTAATTTTGCTCTTTTCTTTTGTTTTATTTGGGGTTAATTGTCTATCCCATCAAAATATCTACACTTAGAATAGAGAATCAGCAATAGGCAAAAGAGCTACGGAATCATGTATTGTTATGATAAAAGAGTATTAAGGGCATAAATTAAGAACTCTCATTATATTAGTTTTCTAAAAATACGTGAAGATATTCACAAGTACCTTTTTTTTAAAAGTCTTTTAGAACAAAATCTGAGAGAGTTTATTACACACAGAAGATTTTTGCCAAAGAACAGATTGGAGTTTTAACTCTAAAAATAGGATTTGTCTAATATTTTTATGATTCCTTCTTTAGATCAAGCTCTCTCCTATTTAAACATGCTAATCAAAGTGCTGTATGATTGGGAATTTAAAACAAACATAAAATAAAGCAATCAAACACAATAAAAGTGTGAATCAAGTAAAAAAAACATGGGCTGCATTGGTAGCATTGGTATGAAATCTATTGTTGTGAACAACGATAGCATCATCAGCAAAAGGGAGCGAGAAGAATTAGAAAACTTTACTTCTCGCACAAACATCAGAAGTGTGTATAATTTCTCTGGGGTAATTGGAAGAGGTGGCTTCGGTACAGTGAAGCTAGCTGTAGCTAAAAGTGGTATCAATAACAAAAAACTCGCTATAAAAATCATCGAAAAGAGCAGACTCAAAAACAAACAATACACGATGCTCCGAGAACTTTAGATCATGAAATCTCTCGATCATCCTAATATCATTAAATTCTATGAAGTCTACTAAGATTAGATGTTCTTTTATATCTGCATGGAGTATTGTTCTGGTGGTGAACTTCTTGAACACATCACACGACAAAAACGATTCACCGAAGATGAAGCTGCTCGTATTATGAAGAAGATCTTCTCCGTGATCAACCATATGCACAGTAAAGGCATTGTGCATAGGGATCTAAAATTAGAGAATATTTTGTTCTTGGATAAATCGCCTGATTCGGAAATAAAATTGATTGATTTTGGGCTATCGAAGAAATGTGAAGATAACTCATCATTATTCACAATGGTGGGGACACCACTTTATGTTTCCCCAGAAATACTCATGGGAAGATATGATAAAACCTGCGATGATTGGAGTACAGGTGTGATTATGTATATTCTACTTGTTGGATATCCACCGTTCTATGGGACAACAAGAGCAGAAATTTTTCAAAAAATAGACAGAGCTGAGTTTTCATTTTCTGGGAAAGAATGGGCTGATATCTCAGAAGATGCCAAGGACCTTTTGAGGAAAATTCTAGTTGCTGATAGAAAAAAGAGACTTACTGTCGATTAAGCACTGAATCATCCTTGGATAATTAAACACACTTCTAAAACTAGATCAAGTACTGCTACTTCGTCACCGACCCTCAAAGAGAATCCTAGTATCACTGAACTTAAGAATTACTCAAGTATTTCGAACGAATTGAATTCAGTCGATCGAAAGATTCTGAATATGCTGAAGAATTTCAAGCAAACTTCGAAATTCCGAAACGAAGTTATGAAAGTCATTGTGAATTAGTTGAATGAATAAGAAATAGAATCCTTGAAATAGGCATTCGCTGTTATTGATAAAGATCATACTGGCATGATTAAAGTATAAGAACTCTAAGAGGCTATGGATAAAGTCGGCTTTAAATCTACTAAAGAAGAAATTGAAAAGATCATCTTAAATATCTCACCATTTTAAGATAAGCAAGAAATATCGATTCGGTACAGTGAATTCCTAGCTGTAACGTTAGATTAGATTATTTATCTCAAAGCAGAGAGGCTGTGGTCGATTTTTAAATATTTCGATTCATCGAACACTAATTATATTTCTCTGGAAGGTCTCAGGGAGATTTTCCTACGTAATGGCAGAAACATCCCAACTAATGAAATAGAATAAATGGTCAATGAAATAGAGTTGAAGAACAAAGATAAAATTTCATTTGAAGAATTCAAAAAAATTATGATAGGAGAAGTTATTGATTACAAGCATTGACAAAACAGAATTAGCGTGAAGCAAGAAAAAACTCATAGAAACAAAAAATACTACGAAATCAATCTTATTTTCATTAAATTATTTACTAGCAACACCTCCATTAGGCCTTACTTGCTTCTCGATTTCTCTCTCTCTCCCCCCTTATTTATTTTAATAAATCTATTCTGTTAGTTTTAAATTGTACATATTCCATTTGTTTTTCATTCTTTCTCATTCAAAAATACTATTGTTTCAAATCATTCAAATTCAACAGGTAATCCATACATAATAACAACGATCTTCATTTATTTTTACATTTTTTTTCATGAGCACCCCTTCACATAATTTAAGTTTCCCTTCGAATCTAACACTCAGCCACTTTTTATGAAGAAATATAAAATTTACATTTACAATAAATTAAAGGAATAACAAAACTAGCAAAAACAACTAACTAATAGATAAAGATACTAAAAATAAAGAGAATCAAGAAAAGGGAAAGAAAAATCATAAAATTTATCAAGACAAGAATTAGGAGAATTCCTGAAATGATATTTTATGATCCTTATCGACATCGAAGAGTTTGAAGATATAATTGAGCTCTTATTCCTCAATTCGCTTGTCTAATATCAAAATTAGCTTTTTAAACTCACTAAGGTCTAAAAAACAATCCTTTGTTTTATCGAAATTTCTAAAAATAACTCTTATGTCAATATTATTTTCCTTTATAATTTTTCTCAATTCAGTGATGATCCTCTTAGCCTTATCTTTGAATAAATGATGCTCTGCTTCTGGCTTAGGTAGGCCACAAGCTAAGGCTAGTTTGAATTCCTCAAATGATATCTATGAATCTTTATCTTTGTCGAATTTCTCAAAGCACTTTTGAATCTCATGATTTTTCAAAGCAGGAGCTACAATTCTCAAAAGTGACTCAAATTCAGTTCTATTCAGTGTACCCTATCCACTTTTATCAAAATTAACGAAGATCTATTGGAGATTCATGTGATTTGCTTTGATAATTTCTCGAAGATCGCAGATAATATTCTGTGCTGGATCGTCAATATCAGCGAAATCATAGTGACAGAATATTGCAGCAAATTCTTAAAGTGATATTGTCTTGTCTTTGGAGATATCTACAACACGAAATACTTCTTGAGATTCCTCATATGTAACTCTAGAATCCACACTTTGTAGGAAATTTAAGAATTCCTTGTCATCTAATGACCCCCCTTAATCCGAGTCAAACTTAGCAAAAACTGTAGCTATATTAAGATTCTTCGTTTGAACCTCTTCTTGCATTGATCTTAAGATTTTCTTAACTTTTTCACCAATTGTTATTTCTGGCTTGGTTATCTCCCCTGCTCCCAATTTCAAGATTGGATGATCGAATACCTTATTATTTTAGCAAATTACTTTAATTAGAGACTATCACTTATAATAATTTGTTTTTTGTCTAGGAAAATTAAAACAACATTATAGAAAAAAGTAGATTTACCTCTTCCCAGCTCATGCGCTTCTCTTCGTCAATTGTCAGACATCGTGTGATAAAATCCTTAGTTTGATTTCCAATAGGCTTATCATAAGGAAATCTAAGCGGCACATTCTTGATATTATTTAAGAACGAATTGATGTCTCTTGCTGGCCAAGGACTAACAGAATTAAAACACTCTTTTAGCTAAATTCAATTAATTATTTGCTGTAATTTCTTCTCCAAAAATGGAGTAATTCTTCTTGAGTTTATTCTTTTTCAAAAGTAAAAATATTCTGTAAAAATTAATTACGTCTTTCCGAATATCATCTCGAAAAAAGTCATCCCTATCGACCACACATCACTTTTCGTCGAATACGGGCAATTATCTAATAGCTGTGGAGCCATATACAAAGGTGTACCTACAAATTCTTTGAGTAGTTGCCTTCCGCGAGGATGTATTTTAGTTGCAAATCCGAAATCAGCAATTTTAAATGTATTCTTAGAAAGTAGGATATTTTCAGGTTTGATGTCTCTATGCATGTAGCCCTTTTGATAGACTTCCTGCAAACCAAGCATCACTTGATGAAGAATAGTTATGGCTTGTTTTTCCGGGAGTTTGCCATTCTTTTATGTGATATACTACCGCAAATCACCACCTTCACAGTATTCCATAAAAATATATGTTTCCTTTGGGCTGCTGAAACAATCCAGCATGTGAACGACATTATCAGAGTTCAAGAGTTTCATAACTTGGATTTCATTCTTTAGAGAAACCATGTCTTTAGGAGAAAAATGTCTCAAATCCAGTACTTTCACAGCAACGTCTTCTCGAGTTTTTGTATTTTTACCTTTATAGACCTTGCCGAAAGAGCCTTCACCAATAAATTTCCTGCTTTCCCATTAGTATATTCCTTCTTTGAACATTCTGCTCATTAGTTTTGTTTTTGTTTTATTTTTGTAGAATCAAAAATATTCCTTTTCGTAGAAAGAAGTATTATCAATTCTTCTAATGTAAACAAAACTCCCCTTTTCTTATAAATTAATCTTATTTTCTGGCACAATTTGTTTTCTAGTTGGCTAATTACCTTTGCAAAATCTCACATTAATTGTTTAATTGAGTTAAGTAGGTCTTTCATGATTAAGAGACGCTTGTCAGAAGCTTTGACTAAGATATAGCTTTAGAGGAATGATTAGAATTAGATGTATCCCTAATAAGGATAATCAAACAAGATTATCATTTTTTAGATAGAGCTAGAATAGTAGCCATTAAGAGAATACAATTAGACTAAATAAGTTAAATTGGCCAGAGTTTAGAAATTAAGAGAAATTCATTTCTCAAACTGATTCTTTCATCTTATCTTTTTGTTCTCAAAACAATACAGAACTGCTAAAATGTTTCTTGGTGTTTGTAAAGCAAATATTTTTTGAAGGAAGCTATTAGCTAGTCTTTGCAGTCCAAGTTTGATCTTATTAATTATCATTAATGATAGATGAAATGAATTAAAAATATGAGTTTGCAGTTGAAAAAGAATAATTAAAAAATTCAAATATTAATCGAATTAGAAATACAAAAGAGAAACAGAGAATGCACCTGAATCACTGCAGGAACTACACTATCAACAATCAACAAGAAAAATGGCAGATAAATGAAAATCATTTGTTCGAAACAGAAGAAGAAGATGGATAAGAAGATGAAGAAGATTGGAATTCAAATATTCATCCAATGTATTACACATAGAATCATCCAGCAAATCATAAAAATGTATTTTCAATACTTTACAAAATTTCTGTATGACACGCTATTTAACACGTAATTTTTTCTAATAAATAAGGATATTCAATTCTAAGGAAAAGCAGACCAACTCAAAACAAGGATGCAACATCCTTAATATCTTGGAAGCACCAATGGTGGGATGGCATCAACTATCAAGAGAAATGCTGGAAAAGAAAATCAAGTATTCATGCAAGAAAAGACTTAGTAAATTACATGGTAATCTAATCCAATTTCCAGAAAGAGATTCTCTGACGAATCTTCATTGAGGATTTTACAGCAACTAAAGCTGCAAACTTCTCAGAAAGTTGAAGAGTTTCTCTAAGGAAGAAAACCAAAAAGCAACATCCAAAAGGTAGCATCATCCATGATTTCTAAAGAATATCCATAGATAAACGCATAATACTAAAAAGAATATTATCTGCATTCCTCACAAGATCAATAACACCTATAAAAGCACGAATGTAGCTAATACTAAAGTTAAGAATCGCAGTCATTCCAATAATTATCTCAAAAGCAACAATTGGAATCATACTAACAATTCTAGCAACCTTAGGAAAACTGCTGTGATGGAGAATAGGGCTGTGCTATATGCGCAAGAAGACGAGAAAAGAGTTCTCAAACAATCGACAAGAGGAAGCTAATTGAGAATAAAAAATAGTTCCTGAACAAATATCGCATAAGTGACACGCGCAAAGAATATTCCAGCTACAGAGATTAACGAATCGATTAAAGAAGGTTGTCTCTTCAAACAAGTCAAGTAGTAGAGCCGTTTCAATTCGCTACTTCGAATTTATGGAAAGAAAAAACATAAAATACTACAGGAAATTTGAAGAATTTTAAGTTTATAAATACTAAGCATAGAAGGGCGTAGTCGTTAGTAGGGTAGAGTATGTGGTAGAGGACATTAGAGGCTGAAGGAGAAGGAGAGAATGATAAATCAAGGGAGTTAAAGTGGCAAAGTAAGTCAGATGCATGGTTGAGCTAAGCGTTGGATATTGCAAGATCTCGGAGTGAAGAAAAGAAGGGATTAGATAGTTTAACTAAAGAAAGAGGATAAAAGGAAGCACAGCGATAGGAGGAAAAAGAAATATTGAAAATACGAAAAGATACAATAAATCGATTGCTTTTCTTAGATGGAATGTAAAAGTTAGAAGTTTCACTACCAAAATCTGGAGAGATAAAGGCAGGAAATATCGATGATAATTAGAATGGTTATGCGAATAAATTAATGAATTAATAAGTAATAGAATCTAAAAACAGTTAGAGTAGATAAAACGAGCAAAACTATTAAGATTAGTAAGCAAAGCAACTGAAATAATAAGATTATGAGAAATTACTTGAAAACTACAAGTAAAATGAGAAGAAATAGAATTAAATCATAGTTGATTTGAAGAATGCGTTGGAACAGAAAGAGAATGATATTCGCTAAATCCTCTAAAATACTTAAATAATTTAGCAGACAAATCAAGATCGGTATCTTTAGGGAGGAGAATAAGCTTATCCGCTGTAGAATTAAAAAAGGGAGACTTAAATGGCTTTGATTTAAGAGTAATTAGTTACTTAAGAAGCGAAATTACGATATCAGATTATCGAACTGTCCGAGAAAACAGTCACTCATGAGAAAAGATCCCTTGAATTATAGCGAGCGATTGATTTAAAAAACGAGGAATGCTAGTGCAGGGAGAGGGAAGTTAATATTCTGCGTGGAGAACTCAATGAAGAGCTGAAAAGAAGAGAAGCATACAAATTGCGGGATGCTGATAGAGCCTAAGAGATAAATAACTTAAAAGAGGAATTAAAAAGAAAAGAAAACGTTATTTTAAAGGAAGAAGAATTGAAGATTCTGGAATGTAATCGATAAAGAGAAGAATTCTAGCATAGAGAGAATTATTTACGTTAAGGAGGTGGATAATACAGAGAGAGCATAGCGGATTTGGAATCTAGACTAAGGAACTCTGAAAATAGAGTTTTAGAGTTGTTATAAACTATCGCTGATTATAAAAAAGAAAAGGAAAGTTATTAGATTCGGAGAACAACTAATGCGTAAGAATGCACAGCTGAATTGGAAGAACTTAAATTGGAAATTATCGAGTTCAATAAGGAAATACAAAATATGAATAATGCATTCTAAGATGAACGAAATAGACTCATTTAATTCTATGAAGGATAACTTAGCAAAGTTAAAAACAATAAGGGAAATATATATAATAATAGTAATAATAACTGGAATAATCATTACCAAACTAGTCTTAATTTAGATAAATAATAGGTTTTAAAAAATGAAGAAATGAAACTACAGATTGGAGTTACAGGAGGAGATATTAAGAAATTAGGGGAAGAAAATGAATAAATCATTTCACTTCCATAAGTACTTCTTTCGTCAGTAAAATCGACGAATGAGCATTCGAATAATGTGAAAAGCATGAAGGATGTGGAGTTTGAAATATCGGCTGAAAGTTGTATGCACAATCAGACATTTGAAGAAACATGTAAGAAATAATTATTTATAAAATAATTGTTTATTTATATTTTGAATTGATTTGCGATTAGTTGAAGAATCTAAGCCACACTTAGCAGGTGGTAGCAATACTACAGCTACAGATACTACTCCATTGAATACTGCTGCTAACTGCAAGAATGTCTGTGAAAAAGACAAAGGAATTGAAAGTGTAAAAGCAGAAAAAAATATGAGTGGATTAGGTAAATATTTTTAAAAATTTTAAGATATCCCCTCTCTTTTTTAATTTCTGCTGTAAATTCTAATAACGATGTGTTTGTCATCAGATGAAAAGCAGGAAGATGAAACAATAAAATCAGCAGGCTGCACTTTTCTGGAGTACATGAATAAGCTGCAGTAAAATGCAAATTAGATTTAGAGCAATAATTGAAGAAACTTGACGAAAGGATGTGAAGATATTAAAAGAAAACATTTGAAAAGTTATTATGATTTATTTGGTATCCTTTGTTAATATAAAATAAAGGGATTCCTTAAAACACTTTCATTTAGAAAAAAATAATAATAAACTCCCAAAATTGTAACTATTGTTAAAAAAGCGTACTATTTTATTTCTTAAAATTTCATAGAAACATCGAAAATTGAAATGGCAATAAACTTATTGAATGGCACATTTCGAAGGTTGCTTAGTATTTAGAGATTCATAATTGAGAATAGTAAATAAAAGACTGTGGATAAGAAGAAGAAAAGAAAAAAGAAATTAATCTGATTATTGATTCTAAATAGATACACAACAACATAATTAAGGCAGCAAAAAATATCTTACAACAAAGAAAGGATTTCAAAGAGCCAAACAGCCTTTATTTACTATCCTGCCATCTTTTATTCCTCAGGAACTGCTTGAAATAGCACATTTGTTAGCTGGTATTAGTTGTAAAAATAGGAAATACTAAAGAATATTTAGCGAAAAGGAGTAATTATTTTTTGTGAAAGCGATGAGTAAAAAGAACAGTCAATAAAGAATTGAAGTCTCGAGCGATGTTAACCTTGATGAAGCAATGCCTATTGAGAATTTCCCTCTTGTTTTCAGTGGATCTAATAGTGGGCCTTTGAGTTTATTAGAAACAGGAGGGAGATAACCAATTCCATCAAAAAAGAAAGAATACTTTCTTTTAGGCTCCTAAAATGAAATATCAGATAAAAGTCCAGGAGAAGGAAGTGTTCGTAGGCAGATTTCTCATTAATTCAGCAGTGGAGCACTTGAGATATGCAATGGAACATCTAATTTAGGTGTTGGATCTGTTACTTCACAAAGCGTTCCGATTAGAACAAATGGTGCAGGAAATGAGTTTAATTATTCAATCGAACAGGGTGCAATTAAATTGAATTAGCCAGATTCACTTGCCTTGAGCGATCATTTCTAGAGTAATCAAAGTTCCTCTAAAGCACCTGCTCTTCATCACTCAAGCAAACATGAAAGAGCAACTTTTTCATATGAGACTTAAGAAGCAGAGGTTCAAAGGAAAATAACTAATTTAGGCAAAAAACCACTCACTCCAGAAGGAACTCATAAAAATGATAATTCACATGGATCTCGTTCGCTAAGCTAGACCCATGGTGGGAAGGGGAGTGCTAGATTAGGGACGAAAAGCAGAGGCAGTAGGAAAGAAAGTTAAACAAGTTTTTTGAATAGAAGCCAAACGCAAGTTGAGCATGATAAAAAGAACAGCGAATATGAAGGCGAATCGTTTTAGTCCTACGGAGAGGAGAGTTCATCGATGAGTGCATTTAAGCTGACTACATTAGGGAGATTTGAAGAGCTCAACGCTTTATGCAAGGAGTATAATCTAAACTATATTAATATCACAAACGAGCAAGGAAATAATTTGATCATCAAAGCTGTTTAGAATAAGGATCTTGAAGGAATCAAAGTACTCATTTGTGCTGCTCGTGCTTAGCTAGTTGGATAAGGGATGTCAGTGCAGGAAGTAGATTTGAAAATTAAAGACTGGATTAATAGTAAAAGTAACTCAGGATACACAGCTGCACATTTCAGCTGCTATATCGGTGACCCAGATATTCTGATGCTGCTTTTATCTGAAGGAGCTGACTTTCTTCAGCTAAACAACGAAGGATCGAACGGACTACATGTGGCAGCTTAAAACGATGCCATTGCTTCAATTGTGTTCCTCCTGCTACTTGGGATAGACATCAACTCCAAAGACCTCAAAGATGCAACTCCACTTCACTGGGCTAGCTTTCAAGGACTTGATTAATCTGTTATTTTCTTGCTTTCTTTTGGAGCAGCTGTTAACGAGCGAGACTCTGAAGGAATGACTCCATTGATTCTAAGTGCAATCAGTGGCAGCATACGAATTGTCCGAATGCTTCTCTTAGCTGGAGCTGACAGAACTATCACGGATAATAAAAATCGCACAGCATTATTCATGGTGGAAGAAGATCCTGAAAATGTTAATGAAGGTGTTGCAGAGATGCTCAAGAGAACTTCAGGATTTCAGGAATATTGGAATATCCGGCCTGTGTTTAAGCCAACGAAGAAAAGTCCATAATAAGTCCTTTGCTATCTTGGGATGTACATTTTCGCGCATGTGTCGTTCATATTTTTTAATTCGACTCTTTGGGCAGACAACACAAGAGATTTCATACTTGGAATACTCTTAGCTCTCGGTATTTGTACGAACATATCCTTTTTCGTTTCGTGGCTTCGTGATCCTGGATATGTTAGACACTCTAATTTAGCTAAGCGACAACTTCCTTCGAAAAATTTATAATTAGAAAAACTCATTAGTAATTAATTTATTCGATCTTCAGATGCATTAGGAGAGAGAACTGCATTATCACAGCTTGGATTGAGCTAAGAATAACGAATTAAATTGTTCAATTTGTTTGAATTGCTGAAGGTTGAGAGTGATTCTTCTAAAATATGTGCACATTGCAGTAATTTCAAGCCAAAACGATCTAGACATTGTGATATCTGCTAAGAATGTGTAGCTGTTTATGATCATCACTGCCCTTGGATAAATAACTGTGTAGGCACAAGGAATCATGTATTCTTTTTAGTCTTTATAATATTTATCTGGCTGAGTATAATTATGCTCTCCTTAGTTAATATTCTCTACAGCTGGAGAAGTGATTACCCAGATAACGATTATTTGGATGCCATTGGTTTGATCCCGCATAGTTTCAAGCTTGGATTTATAATTCTGAAGATAGTATGTGCTGCTGCCTCTGTGTTCTTTAGCTTTCTGTTTGGAGTACCGCTCTCTCTGCTGATAATAGTTCAAGTTGGAAATTTTAGAAGAAACTGTACAACTTTTGAGAGATTCAGCTAGGCTGCTAAGAATAGCACAGCAAAAGCACAAAATTAAGACTCGTTAATATCACAATCTTCACCTAATGAAGACAGTCAATTAGCTTAGTCGCTTATTACAAGTGAATAATTTGGTAGTACATCTTCGTTAGCGAATTGCTATGAAATGTGCTTCAAAAATCAATAAAATTAAAATTACTTATTCAAAAAGGAACCTTGACATTATTTCTATCTCTCAGTACTGAGCAGTCATAACTTTACTTTTCATCTAATACTATTCCATATGCCTTTCTTGTTAAACTACTCTTTTATGTTAGTTTTTTCATATATTTATAACTTTAATATTTTAGAATTTCGCAAGATGATTGTATTTTTTTATTGATTCATATTATTTCATGTAAAAAAGTTCTTAAATACACAAAAAAGACACTCTTCTTGAGATCAATTCCCTTGCTAGCTTAAGTTAGCACGAAAATAAATAAAATACAAGGAACGGAGTTAAAAAATCAGAGAGGGATTAGAGGTTAAATTGTTTAATTTAATTCAAGATAGTTTTCAATTTGTGTTGTGAAAGGATTGATTGGAGTCAAAAAACAAACCATGATACACAGTCTGAAAGAAGATAAAGCTGCTGAGAAGCGTATTTAAGGTCTCAATGAAGCAATGGAGCAGCGGTTTGAGAAACTAAACAAAGATTTGAGAATTCTTCAATCTCAAACAGGCGTGAAGAAGTAAGAAGCTAGTTAGAAGAATCTTGATCAACTCATGTCTCTTCTCAACAAAAAAATGCAGCAATACAGTTTCAATGAGACTATGATCGGATAGAATCACTATAAGCTAGTCCAAAAAGGAATGGATGCACCTTAGTTAGAGAAAAAACTCTAAGAACAAAGATTCTTAGCTGAAAAAGAATTGAGTAATTCAACGAATCAAGAGAAAAGTCTCTTCTGGATGGATATCACCTTTTCCAAAGAAGGAATCGACTCATATCTCGATAATAATCAAAATTATCTCATGTTCAAGGCTATTGATACAATGAGAAGTCAGCATAATAAGCGCGATACCTTCGCAAATCGTCTTCTTGCTAAAAAATCATAAATCAGAGGGATTCTCAGTGACTAGCAACCTTTTAATTCAAACCTGCTGAAGCAAGATCAATTTTCCCGCCTGAGTCTTGAATCAGTTGGGCAGAAAGAAGACAATCTTGAGATTTACATGCGCGCATTGAAATAATTCTAGCTTGGAAATATTTCCAAATATTCTGAATTATTGTCTAAAAACTCTCGCGATTTCAAAGAAGTTTGGTAGCTACTTGAAAAAATCCTACCTGCAGATATGCACAGTTTAATTCGCAGAAGCTTCAAGGGCAAAGGAAATGCCCAAGGAAAGTCAGTTTATAATAATACACTCTTGTAAAGTGCGTATCACAGTGGAATATCGTTCTTAGAGTGGTCGTACAGAAGAAGTGCAAAGACGAAAAAACAAAACTTTCAAAAAATCTACGATGTGTACAATGTGGATTGCATCAGAAGTTATGAGAATGAAAATGTTCCACTTTGGTAAGAGCTGTTTTAGTACTTCAGAGCAGGTGATTACTAGACTTTACTGTATCGCTGCGAATAGTTCAGAAACTACAAAGAAGTCGCAGATTTTGGAAGAGATTTCGCTGTTTGGATGGAAAACGGAGAACGTAAAACGTAGCAGCTAGGTACGAAATTAAAACCAAATTGGGATGCCTTCCGCTATCAGATCTATCTAGTGATGCTAAAAGACCCATAGTGTGTTGATGATGTATTCATTGAAGACTTAGATGATTGTTTGTGGATGAACTTAAAATGCTGCGAAGTATGGGCAAGGAATAATAACAATAATAATAGTAACTAAGTTGATGGATCTGCCATGCCTCTTGAGCAGGCTGAAGAAGAGGAATAGCAAAAGCTCTTCCTTGGAGCTGAAACTAACAGCAGAGGTAGTTTCTAAGATGGAATTGAACAAGGATCATTTTATTCTTCAATAGCCAGTGGATTAGATGACTAAGAGGATCTATTTTCTTGGGTAGATTGGACATAATTATAAGATCTAAAGAAAATGCTTTATGACTCGTTTAAGGAATCTCCAGAGATATTCAACCCTTCTAGAGTGCTCATGATCCAGCTGCTGACATTGGATTTCCTTGGATTTGCTTAGTCTCTTAGGCAGCTTGAAAAGATGTCAATTTCTTAGCATGAACTTGTTCATTTTTTGATCGTAATATTAAAATCTGGTATGGTAAGAGCTTTTGCAGAATGTGCTGTTCGAAAAGGAGAAGAAGACCATGCGAAGCTTACTCGTAAATGCACTGAGTTTGAGGACTTTGCAGAGAAACAAATTCTACTCTATGCCAAAGATCGCTTTGACATGTATCCGGATAGTTCGTTAGCTTACATTGAAGCTTTACCAATTTCTCGAGAGAATCAACTCCAGAAGTTTGCGGACATAATAATCAGCTCTAACTCAGGAATCTAGGCAATTTTTAAAGCAAATAATAACCAGTCAGGTGTTAGATTCTCGAAGGCATTTGATTAGTAGATTTTCAATGTGACAAATCGATTGAAAAACACCAATCCAAGTGATTTATTGCTTTTAGCTAAACTTGTCGCAGCTACTTTGATTAAAAAGAGTCGTAAAGTTGAGACAGCCTTGGAAGTATTAGATTCAGTTCAGGCATTTGAAGATATTGGCTCTGTGCTGAAAGATCAATATAGAATGGTTTCTTAAGTGTTTGAAACTCAAGGAATGAAGAACCAACTGAGAAATCCATCTGAAGGATAAAAAGTTATTGAATCGTTAGAGAAATTTGCTGAGAAATATTTTGGAAAAAGAGCAAGAACTGTGTACAAGGACGAATGGAAATAAAAGCAAGATGCTCATGTTGTACAATTCTACAGATTCTTCAGGAGAATCAAACAACTGTTCGCTGCTGGAGATTATGATATCACTTCTACGCTTATTGAAATGCAGGAATAACATTACATTTCATCTTCCCACAGAGAAACTGCAGCTAGCGAGTTTTATGATTCTCTCAGGAAAGATCATCCTGCATAATAAGCTTCATACTTTGAATTCCTTTATCTTGTGTATCTTTGCATCAGCAAGTTTTTTGAAGCCCTCAAGAATCCTAATAATGCTGCAAGTCTAGCGGCAAGAGCAGCACAAATTGAAAAATCGAAAAAAGTTTTTAAATCTGTCCTGGAATTCTCGAATCAGTTTTACACGAAATACAGAATGGATGTTGATAAAGAGCTGGAGAAGCATCTGAATAGCTCAAAGCACTCAGCCATATCTGCTTCTTAAATGTGAACAAAAACAAAAAATAAATGAAAACTCTGAATCTTTTATGTTTTGTGATGATTTTAGATTTGTATTTTCTCAAGAATAAAACACACTTAAGATGTATTAAGATTTATATTGATTTTTCTGATATTTTGGCTGAAAATATATAAAAAAGGAATCATGAAAATGCATGCAAATTGCTTTGAGTGGAAGTAGGATTAACTTAGTTGAAAAAGCAAATTAAATTTAGACTAAAATTACAATTTTTCAAAAGGAATAAGTATGGAAACAGACAAGCTAGAAGCTGTTGCTAAATTCTCATCTAGGCTTCTGAAAAACCCAAGCTTTTTGATTGCGAATGAAGGCAAGGCAGCATCTCAGGAGACTCTTAAGCTAATTGCGTCAGTTCATGATGGTCTCATCAAATAGAGCAAGAAATTCAAAGTTAAAAATGAAAATTTGGCGATAGTCAATATGAATGAGGAGTAGATTTGGGAGTAACTCAATATACATCTGACAGTGCTTGATAAAGCAATGGTAAAGTATGCAGGGACATTGTAAGATGCAGATGAAGGCAATCAAAATGAAGAAGTTGAAAGTGAAGAAGAAAACTTGTAAGAGGAAAATGAAAATGATAATAAATCTAAAGCAAAAAGAAAAGCTATGGTAAAAGAATAAGATAGTGATGAAGAAGAAGAGGATGGTAATGAAGAGGATCTTGAAGGATTGGAGTTAGAATCGGAGTATGAAGATGATGAAGAGAAAGAGTAAATTACTTAAAAAAAGACTAAAAAAGCAAGTAAGAATGAAAAAGAGGACGAAGATGAAGATAATGAAGAAGAAGGTAGTGAAGAAGAAAAATAAAATGAGAGTAATGAGTAACTGGATGATGAAGAATCAGCTCAAAAAGAAAAAGATGAAGACTATGAAGAAAAGTTAGATTTTGCTGAAATGGAGGCATTCTTAGATAAGCAAGATGAAGAAGATATTGAGAGAGACAGTGAAGCTGAAGATGAACTAGGTAGCGATTATGAAATGGATGACGGGGATGAGATGATGGGTGAAGGTGAAGATGGGTTTAAATTCAAAGGAAAAGATGATTATGATGATATGAATCCAGATGAAGATGAAAATGAAAATGGAATTAACGAAGAAGAAGATGAAAAGTTGAGAGAATAAGATTACGACGCAGAAGATTAAATCTTTGATTTAGAGAGGGAACATCTAATCAATGCTGTACCTGTTGAGTAACGATTAATATTAAAATAATACAATTCATTTTTGAGTATTAATTACACTTTCAACGATAAATATGATTTATGTATGTTTGCTTTAATTCCAAAAGAGAGAAGGCTCATAATGAAGACGAGATTGAGAAATTGGAAAAGAGACTTATCGGAGATAAAGAATGGATTTTACGAGGTGAGATCAGCTCAAAAGCCAGACCATAGAATAGTTTAGTCGAGCAAGATATTGACTTTAGGAAAAATATCAAAGTAAGCTCAGAAATCGATGAGAATTACAACAAAACACTTGAAGATATCATCAAGCAGCGCATTTTAGATGAAGCATTTGATGACCGTGTGAGAGTTAATTTCGAATAGAATTTCAGGGAAACCTTCAATAATATGGCAGAGATTTCCAAAGAAAAGAGCAAACAAGGCTTAGGAGAATTATACGAATAAGATTTCAAGAATAGTCTAGGCTTACCTTAGAATAACAAGGAAGATAAGCTTAAACTGGAAATCCACAATCTCTTCCGAGAAGTCTGCTATAAACTTGATTCTCTTTCAAATCTGTCCTTCACACCAAAACCTGTTCATTAATAAGCATAAATCAGTACTAATGTCCCTTCCATCAAGCATGAAGAGAGAATCCCCATTGCTGTTTCTTAAGCTGACACTCAAAGACCAGAGGAAGTCTTCAATAAGAAGAAAGAAATCATTCATGTTAGCAAGGAAGAAATGACGCATTCCGAAAAAGTCACTGAACATAGACACAAGAAAAGCGCACAAAGACAACGAAACAAAGAGATGGAAAAGAAAAAACTTATTAAGAATCTAGAATACAACGGACAGACGAAATACGAGTACAATCAAGTCCAAAAGGCTAAGCAAAATGGTAAGAAATTGTTAGAAGGAAAGAGACAGCAAAGTGTAGAATTCACGAAATCTTCAGAGTTCTTCAAGAATATGCAAAACAATGTCAATAATCCAGATGCTAGGCAGACAAAGTAAGCTGGTGGTTTGGGTAAAAACAAAGCGATTAAAAAATAATCCAAGTGAGAAATAATCACAGAACTCAAGGAGATTCTTAGATAATATTTTGTTACGATTTGTATTATTATTATCTTTTGTTTTGTCGTTTTTTGATTTGTGTTTTAGACACAATTTAACTTTAATAATTGTATAATAAAGTGCAGAGTGTCTTTGCCTATCTATTCTGAAAATTTTATAATTTGTTTAGGATATTTCCAGAAGATTTGATCATCTATTTTAACTAAAAAATTAGAAAAATTCTTACCAAAAAAACAAATAAAACAAAAATAAAATCAAACAATAAAAAAACATATTTCATGTTTGCTCGAGCAGCCGTCAGAATTGCTAGAATCAGTGCAAGAACTACTTATAAGTTCAGTTCCTTTGCGACCACCTAAGCCAGTCAAGCATCCTGGAAAATAGGCCAGAAGATTGGGTTCTTGAGTCTCATCGGAGTTGGTGTTGCATGCTACAGCAACAGTTCCATTCATTCCGATGAATACTACGAAACTACCATCCCCGCTGATTTGAAGAACGGCGATAAAGTTGAGGTGCAAGTTGGACCCAATAAGGATGACTAAGTTTTGGTTGTCAAAGTCGACGGATAATATTATTGCGTGTCCAATAAATGCCCTCATTTCGGTGCTCCTCTTGGGAAAGGTCCTCTCTTCAACGACAAGATTTTCTGCCCATTCCATAATGCTTCATTCAATGTCAAGGATGGCACCGCTGAAGGTGGCCCGATGTTCAATGGTATTGAGAAATTTGAAGTCACTGAGATAGATGGCTAATTGCATATTAAAGTTAATAAAGCTAAATTGAACATCCCCAAAGCAGCCTCCATGGCTAAGCCAGATCCTTCAGATAAAAGAAACTTTGTGATCATTGGTGGTGGTCCTTCTGGCCTCTCAGCTGCGGAAACTTTACGTCAAGCAGGGTACACTGGAAGAATAACTATTATTTCAGCTGAAAAGAACCTTCCATACGATAGAACTATCCTTTCTAAGGCTTTATTCTAAGCAAATGTCGATAAACTTCAGTACAGAAGCCAAGAATTCCTTGATACATATGGAATTACGATTATGAACTCAGTTAAAGTCACTGAAATCGACACTTTAAGAGGTTTCATTTAAACCTGCTGCGATCAACACATTCATTATGATAAACTCCTTATCGCAAGTGGTGCAGTTCCACGAAGAATTCCCGTTGAAGGAGCTAACTCAAGTAATGTGTTTACTTTAAGAGATTTTAAAGATATCGCAAATCTCAAGGCAAGTGTGGAAAATTCAAAGAAACTTGTTGTCATCGGTGCATCCTTCATAGGTTTGGAAACTGCTGCGAGCATCAAGGATTTCCTTAAAGATAAGATCGATGTCACAGTTGTCGATAGTGCTTCAGTACCTTATGAGCGTGTGCTTGGAGCAAAAGTTGGTTAGGCAATCTAGCAACTTCATGCTGACAATGGCATTAAATTTAACCTTGGAGTGGGTATCAAAGAAATTCAATCTGAAAACGGAGTTGCTAAGCGTGTCGTGCTGACAAATGGTACTTCCCTCGAAGCTGACACTGTGCTTATCGGTGCTGGTGTGATTCCAAATACTTAGTTTGTTGGTGAGAAACTAGAAAAAGATGCTCAAGGAGCTATTAAAACTGATGTTTTCCTTTAAACGAGTGATCCTAATGTCTTCGCTGCTGGTGATGTTGCTAATTATCCGTATCATTATACTGGCTAAAGAGTACGCTTTGAGCATATCAACAGCTCAATCTATCAAGGATACATAGCTGCGTTGAATATGCTCGGATAGAAAACACCTGCTTCTGAAATTCCTTTCTTCTGGACTCGTTTCTGGAATAAATCACTTCATTACACTGGTTATGCATCCACATTTGATGAAGTACACGTTGAAGGTGATCTCAAGAAACTCGAATTCGTTGCTTGGTACATCAAGAACGATCGCATTGTTGCAGCTTCAGCTATGAATAAGGGACCTGTTGCGATGGTAGTTAACGAAGCCATGAAACAAAACGTCATGCCATCTGCTTCGGATATCAAAAAGGGAATAGTTAAATTTGAAGACATCAAAAAGAGAGTTGAAGAGAAAGGAACCAGCTGCAAATGCACAAAAGGTGCTAATTGCTGTGCTGCACAGAAGCTACAAGAAACATCGACTTCTCAAAGTCCCAAGATTTGAAAGAAACAATTTAAGAAATTATGTTAAAATAACAACATAGCATTCTCAATGCCTAAATAAATGTTTCTTGAATTTGTTATTCCTTGACTTGAATGAAAACTGATTTTGAATTTAAAATTGGGTTAATAAGCAAATTCCTTGATTTTAAAATAGAAAATGATTAAAGATAAGAAAAATAATCAATTTAAAAGAAGTTTATAATTTTATTAGAGAAATTTCAATTCTTCAAGTGTTTATTAATATTAGAAAACTAATGCTGATTTTCGATTTTTCACTTAAAAATATTCCAACAAAGCTCTTTCCGCTTGAACGATTAAAACGAAATAATACTGTATGAAACAATGAAAACATGTTGATTATTTACCTTTTTTCCTAAATAATCAAACTAACATTAGGCAGATAGTTCAAAAGAGAGATTCAAATATTGGAAAAATAGATAGAAATTCAAATAAATTCAAAGAGGTAATAAAACAAGGAGATATCAAAATTTATTGTTGGGAATGAACTAATATTTTTCTCTTTTTTCTCATTTAGTTAGCTTGAGCAACTAACCAAACAAGGGAACTTCGTTGAAGGAATGAGCCAGTGAGATAACAAAAGGGGTTAATTGCTTTTTTTAAAAATATTTGAGATTCAAAAGGAAATTAAAGGAAAGTGGAAAGAATAATTAAGGAAATAATTGATATAAACAGATCGAAACAAGCGATAAAAACGATGCAAGTCAGGTAGAGCCAGCAACAGTTTGATCACAATCAGCATGTATTGTAGTAGCAGCAGTAATTGTAGCAGCTTGCTTAGGGATACCAAACCTATCATGAAACTCATCATGGTAAAATTTGCTAAAATATAATTTTGAGATAAATAAAGATTTTCAAAACAAAACATTCAAATTGATTTTTTCCTTATTTTCTAATCCAATTAGCATATTCAAATGGAAAGGCTGCTAATTCAGGATCAAATGCATAACATACTCAACAATACCTACAAGAAGCATATTAGCCTAAGTCATTTCTCTCGCAAAACTCTTCACCAAAGGCTCCCTTTAGTCAGACACAGTAAATATTTTTTGAATAAACTCAAAAAGAAAATAAAGAGCCCAAATTGGAGCACTTTAAAGCATCAACGCCTACCATAAAACCATTTATTTGTTGTTTGATTTATTAAACAGGAATAGTCTAAAAGCCTAAACTTAATTGTAAGGAAACTACAATAGTGCCAGCACATCAACACTTTCCACAAGAAGAGATTAGCTGTCTCCTTCGAATGCGCTGCAGCAATCATCAATGAATTTGCAATAACAATATTAGAGACAGTAGAAGCAGCAATAAGAGCAAAGCTATTAACCATTCTAACCTCTGACCAACAATTTCTTCAATAATAACACCTAAGAATCATAACAAAATCACTATTAATAACAACGGTAATAGTCATAATAGGCATTTAAAGCTGGATATTCTCTGACTCAGCAGTAATAACAGCAATAACAAGAATAGAAACTACAATCTCCTTCTGGTTATCAAAACGATTTTAATCAAGGTTCAGAGCTAGAAAACACGGGAGGATCATATTCCAAGAAAAATAATATGCAATTTTAATCGAAATTATAATAACAACAACACCAGCAGTAGCAGCAGCAGTCTTAGGTCTCAAATAACTTCATTTATCCCGATAATAGCAGGCAAGCATCCTTAGATCAAATGAGAAACAAGGAAAATCTGCAGGAAACATATCAAAAGGCTTATAATAATTAGCCTTCAAATAGTAGAATTCCAGGTTCTTCAGCAGATTCTGTGAGTGTCAACCCTCATATTACCTCCTAGTCTACTTAAAACCTTAAATCCTTTCAAAAATTTAACAGGTAAACATTAGCAAAAACAGCAGGAACGATTAATAAATTAATTTTTTCTTGCTTGTTAAAAGTTCAACTGCAACAAAAGGAATCAGACCTTCTCCAAGAGATGGAAACAATCAAGGTCTTCAACCTTCCGTCTAAAACAATAACCGCTAGCAATAATTGAGGACAAGCACCAGCAGTAGCTAAATTGATTCGAGAGCTTAGAGAAATTCTTTGTAAATATATATTTTTTAAAATAAAATGCCCAATATTTTGTTGAATAATTTTTTGAATTATCCAAACCCATAGTTCTAGCAACTAGTTAGCTAAGAATATGAAGATTACTGGAAATAATACTAATAATACTGAATAGATTCGAGCGCATTCTTACTCTCAAGTGCCTGATCCAGCTCAAATCGAAGAGAATGAAGAACAATACTACAATGGAATTCCATCTAGAGGACACATGTACGCAAGCAATTTCGTACCTTCTAGCCCTTCGATGATTCTGAGTGGAATTCACTAAAATATGAAGAGAAGTGATGTTATTGATGGGAAATAAAATAGTTATTTAAGTCAATTTAAGTAAAACATACACGCATCTCCTAAGGATAATTTGAGTGGAAATAGATCAAAGAATAACTAAATAAATGAGTAAGCCTAATTTGAGAGCATTTCAGCAATGGAAACTCAAAAAAGAGAACAATAACTGTAGTAAAAAGCACAATTGGGGACAACATAAACTCAAAAACAAAAGAGATCTGATGGAGATAGAAAATCAATTAGCAATAAAAATTATTCAGTTGATTCAAGTATTGAACCACAAAGGAGTACAAGCTAATCGTAGATCATTAAACCTATAGCTACGCCAGATAGAAGAGAGCCGACTGTTAAACAATAAGCATAATCTTCCGTATTTGGATCTGAAAAATCAACTGGACAATAGATGAAAACAAATGAGCCACGCGTGTACAGTGAGGAATATCAAGAATACAAGAAGCTTCAAGAAAAACTAAATTACTTAGAGTCAAAGATTATGAGCATCAAAACGAATATTGATTCAACTTACTCAAAAGAAAAAGAAGAACAACGCAAAGAAGTACCTACTTCTTCGTCGAAGTAAAAGAGAGAAACCTATCAGCCATCGTTTTAGCCTTAGCAACAACGTAAATCAAGAGAATCTTCCCAAACTGCATTGAAATCTCCTTAACAACAAGCAACTCCAAGTTAAGAATCTGGATCATCAGCTAATTCGTTTTCATTTTTCGCTTCCCAAAAGAGAACTTCTGAAAATAGTACTACCAATTCAAAGAATAATATCCAAGAATCAGCAAACTCCTACAGTAACAAGTATTCAACCGAATAAGAAGGATCGTTACATAGGGATAAAAGTAGCAAAGGGAATAGTTTCTCAGTGGAATAAACCTAATCAAATAGCACTAAACCTCTCTCTAAGAGCAATAGTTCAAGTTCATCTTCGAATCTACTAAAAAACCCAACTTGTTCACCTTCTTCTTCCTCTGTTTAAGGCTATTCAGCGAATGTCAACTCTTAAACATCTGGAGAAGCTAATTAAATTACCAAATCAAACCCTTTGAGCAGTTTTGTGACTTAAGTCAGCAAGGGTTCAGGTATGCCACTTTCCCCCAAAACAGCCACAGATGTAAGTAAACGTAACAAACTCGAAGAAAAAGTGTCTTCTTCAGTTCATTATGATCCAAATAGCAATGTAAATGCACTCTCTACAAATATCCCAAAAACATACTTGAGTAAATTGCAATAATCTTCTTCCTCAAAGAGCAATGAAGGAAAACAAAATATCAACTCTTCCTACAATAAAAGGAAAGAAGAATCTGATTCATTCGATGGTGATAATTCTCACACCTAGCAACCTTCTTCAACCAAAAATTAAGGGAAAAACTCCCTTATTATTTTAAGTGCAAAACCCAAAGCTACTTCTGCTCAACCACTTAAAGACAGTAATATAATCACAAATTTATCTTCAGCTTCTTCGCCTAACAACAAAAAAGTTTCCCCTGCTATATCTTCTCCTCCTTTCATGTACTATACATCTTAGATCGTTAAATCATACCTAGAACCCTCAAATCAAAGTGTATTTGCTGGACTTGCAAGAGAGCATCTGATTTAAACAATGCAAGCAATTAATTTTGCGAGAATGCTAACTCCAGCTTCGCAAAAGGTTATTGACGAAAAGAAAATATTCATGCCCACTCGCAGAGACGGTAAAATGACAAAAAAGGATTTGAAACTCTTTTGAAAATTAGATTTGATTTGATTGTTTTCTTTTTCTCCAAAGATTCTGTAAATGTAATTTATATTTTTATTTATTTTTAGGTAAAAAGACCCTTGTGTTTGACCTTGATGAGACACTAATTCACTGCAACGAGAACTCAAATATCCCTTCTGATGTTATTCTTCCTATTAAATTCCCAACTGGAGAGATTATTGAAGTAAGATTTTTGGTTTTTGTTTTCTTTGAACGATATTGACTTGAGTTGATTTATTTTCTTTATCTGAAAAATCAAGGCTGGTATCAATGTGCGTCCATATTGCTTAGATATCCTTTAAGAACTCAGTAAGCTCTATGAGATTGTTATATTCACAGCTAGTCACAGCTGCTATGCAAATGTAGTTCTTGATTACTTAGACCCAAAGGGATAGTACATTAGCGCTAGATTATTCAGAGAACACTGTGTTACAACTGATGAAGGTGTGTACATTAAAGATCTACGAGTAATTCAAAATCGATCTTTGAGTGATCTTGTGTTAGTCGACAATGCAGCATATTCATTTGGATTTCAAATTGACAATGGCATTCCTATCATCCCATTCTATGATAATAAAAATGACTCTGAGCTGAAGCATCTCATGCATTTCATGAAATCAATACATAATGTTAGAGATCTCCGAGAAATCATGAGAAAATTTCTAAAAGTTGGATCATACAGTGAATTCTCTGATCCTTTGGAACTCATTTCTTCATTATTCGAAGAATTAATTCAATGATAACAAGAACATTAAGACATACAAACAGATCGCACTATATTTTTACATATGCTACACATACTTGGAATAAACTGCTCCAATAAAAATATTCTTTTAATGGTCAAGTCAGTTATTAAATTAAATCCTTCTAAGAGACTACATTCTGCTTGTTGTTTTCGAAGAGTTAAACTATTTCTCAATACAATTTTTAAAGAAAATCATAATTTAACAAAGATTTGTTCAAGCAAGTGCAAAGGGCTGAGATTACAAATTATTTTTTATTAAAGATGACTATCCTTCGAAAATGCAGTAAATTGATTTGAGAGGGATACTTTGAATAGCAATAATTTTTTTAATATTTCTAGGGGTTTTTCTTCAAAGCAACAAATAACATTGTGTTTCAGTTTTGATTAGAAATACCACCAAAATGAGTGAATGTCTTAATTGATCCATCTTTTGAATCTGTTATTGTTATTGTTTTAACATAATCTAAAATGCTTTTCTAAACTCCAAGGAATAAGTACATTTAGAAGAGTTTATTTGAATAAAATATAATGAGTATCTTAACAATAAGAAATTATACATTGCATTGGCTAAGTTAAGATCTTTTTAAAAGGCTGTATTGAATTAAATCATCGAGATTCGATTAAAAAAAGATAATAAATTGAAGTTTCAAACCGAACAAACAAACAGGTTATTTCTCTCGAACAAATTTTTATTTTCAGCAGTTTAAAAATATGAGTAATATCCAAGCACTGAGTGTTGATATCAAGGAAGTTGGCAAGAAGATTAAATCGTAAGGGATTTCAACCATTTTTGTGTGTTTAGAGTTCAAAATGATTTAACAAAAAAAAGGTCGAAGAAACGATTCACATGGTTTTTCTCGATCAATGGGAAGAAACACACTGTTGATCTCTTCGTGTCGAAGCTATCTGGCAAGAAGAAACTGATTCTCAATGGCAGATCGATTCACGAAGAAAAGAAGTAGAAAACTTCATTTGCCTAATTTTTTTCTTTTAACTTTTTTTTCGATTTGACCTCAAATAGCTTAATGGCTGGATTCTGTTAGAGATTCGAAATTGACGGAAATTCTATCAACGTTTAGACTAAAGGAGATAGCTTCGAGATGGTGTTCAATAAAACCTAATCTTTCTCTGAACTCTACACATAAGGTCAGTTTAGCATATTAACTAGGTTCTTTATGAAGTATTTTGTGTATTTTTATGTTAGCTAAAACACGATCTGAGTTCTAAGAAGAAGAAGGTAATTTCGATAGTTACGACCAGGATTTTTCCAAGGGAAAACCAATGCAAAGCAAATACCAAGGGTTTAGTTCAAGTACATACCATCCTCCTTCAAAAAACAGCTAAGAAATGAAAAATTTCAGCAATACCAACAAAAACTATCGAGACAATAATAATTTCAATAATAATAACAACAATCCTCACATTTCCGATGGCAGCAACAGTGAAGATGAGCCTTCAAGTGGTGGAAACAGCAAGGCTGATAAGTAAACAACAAAAATATTTGC